>OLOG01000250.1_pt1 | contig 55012 bp, 34 predicted proteins | sample 1672351 | NCBI WGS metagenome assembly OLOG01 (sample SAMEA3136674, study PRJEB25190) | human gut metagenome | biome: human gut; feature: human-associated habitat; material: faeces | place: Austria | collected 2013 | reverse complement strand
CGGTTGATCTGGTACGCCAGAAGGGATTCGAACCCCCGACCTTTTGGTTCGTAGCGCTTGTGAAACTGTTTCAACCGACAAAATATCGTGTAAAACCGTCCCGTTTGGGTCGGTTTCTGCTTTTCGGAACGCTAGGAATTGGGAAAATCCAATGGTGTCCAAAGCGTTCGGACGGTTAATGGACGGTAAAAATAGGTGATTGCTTTTGCGAACTTGATTATACGCTATCTGCAGTTCATTTTTATAAGACATGCTTTATTCACAACACCGTAACACTTTCACAGTTATCCTGCAGCACTGAGCGGTCATTGGAGCTCCACAGCACGGCGGTTCCTCGTGCGCGAAGTACCGCAATACAGTGCAGCAATTCCGCTTTAATCTGCTCATCAATGGTATAAAAAGGATAGTCCAATACCAGCAGACCAACCGGTGCAAACATGACACGCAGCAGCACAAGCTGATTCCGCATACGATTGGACAGGTGACGCGGATATACGTCCAACCCTTCCGGATCAAAGCCCATCTCTGCTGCAAAATCACGCAGCGCTAGCCGCAGCATTCGACGATTGATCACATCACCGCGTTCACGAAAACGATTCATCGACCGGAATACGATATTCTCTGCCGCTGTCAGATTCTCAAACACGTCCTTCTCCCAAAAGCGCGGTCCCATACAGCAAATCTCACCTGCATGTCGCTGCCGCCAATCAGCTAAATGGTACATCCGGCCGTCCTGCATTGCAATACCTTCCGTCTGCCCCTGTCCGGAAAACATACGGTATATGATACCCCTGCCATTTAAACCGCAGCACAGCACCCCTGAGGCTCGCCCAGTGTATAAATCCACAGAAAACGGCGCTATATCATTATCTATCAGACTGATTTCCTGCAGCGAGAGATACAGACGCGGCACGGCCCTTTCCTTCGGAGACACCACCATTGATGAAATACGCAGGCGTTGATGAATACCATAAGCTGTCATATCCTTCCGCAGACGTTCCCAACATATCATACCGCTGCGCATCACCGCGATACGGTCCGCATATTGTAGCACCTTAAATACACTGGAATTAAATACAATGACCGATACGCCTTCATCCCGCAGCTGATGTAGGAAGGCGGCAAACCGTATCAGTTCGTCCCTGTCAAGACCCTCACCGGCCTCCCGGCAGACCAACACCTTTGCACCGCACAGCAGTGCACGGCAGATAGAGATTTCAAGCCGCTGCTCGTTTGTCAGACTGCTGCCGCAGGCGTGCGGCTCACAGCCGATGCCATAGTGTTCAAACACTTGTTTGGACATTTCAGCTATATTCTTTCGGCGTAAAAGTAGATTCTTCCATGAGAATCTACGTAATACGACCAGATTTTCCGCTGCTGTCATACCATTCACTACGGAAGCCTGATGGGTAATCTCGTAAATTCCCAGCTTGCGGGCTTCGTTCTCCGAACGGTAGCTGACCGGAACGCCATCCAGATAGATCGTGCCCGAAGCCGGGCATAACTTGCCGCACAGTACATCCGCCAGTACAGAGGCACCGCTTTCGCTGATACCCGTAACACCCAGTATTTCACCCGCTCGAAGGGACAGGGAAACATACTCCAGATTCTGTCCGGATGGCTGTGCAGTAACAATCTGCTCCAGATAAAGAATCTCCTGTTTCATGGTTTAATTTCCCCTCATCTGCGGCAGTGTTACGATAACTGTTGTACCGATATCCTGCGTGCTAGCCACATCCACACCGTACTGCATGCCAAAATAAAACTGGATACGGCGGTTGACATTGCGCAGCGCAATACCTGTTGACCGAGAACTGTCTGCTCTGCGTTCAATCGGACCGCTGCGTTCCCTCAGATTTTTGCGCACACGGTGCAGTTCGTCTTCGGCAATACCGACACCGTTATCCTCCACTGAAATCTGCAGACGACTTCCTATACTTTCCACACGCATGGTGATCTTACCGCCGTCTACCCGGCGGTTAATACCATGTGACAGCGCATTTTCTACCAGCGGCTGCAGTGTCATAACAGGCAGACTGCTGTCCATTACGTCTTCATTCTCGATATGCTCCTCATAGGTGAAGCGATCGCCATAGCGATACCGCTGAATGAGCAAATAGTGATGTACATTGTCTAATTCCTGTGCCAGCGTAGCCAGTTCTCCCGGGCTGTTAATGCAGTAGCGGAACAGCATGCCAAGTGCTTCGGCCATCTCCGCTACATCCGCGCTACCTCGCCGCATAGCGCGACTGCGGATGATTTCCAGTGTGTTATACAGGAAATGCGGATTGATTTGGTTTTGCAGCGCGTGCAACTCGGCTTCGGTCTTCAGCGCTCGTGAAATAGATACCTCATGCAGCTTGTCAAACACCTGCTCAAGCATTTCCTGGTCATCCATGTGCAGCAGACGGTCTTTTTCCTCCGGTTCAAGGTAATCCGTATCGCCATCTGCCAGCATATTTTCTAATGCACGCCGTCTGCCAATATTACACCGCAGTTCCGCTGTATAGCTGATGGCCATCGCCAGCAGAGCTGCCGTGATACCGCATATTGGTATAATGCCACGTCTGCCGAGCGTGCACAGCATTCCTGTCATGACACCCAGCAACAGCACAAAGCCGCCCGCAAACAGCCATACACTTCGTTGATTGCGAATCTCTTTCCAATATTTCATGGTGCTTCCAGCCTTATGAATAGAATTTACGGTACTCAGACGGAGTAACCGTAGTTTCCTTTACAAAAATCTTGTTGAAAAACTTGATATCGCGGTAGCCTACTTTCTCAGCAATATCTGCAATACGCATCTTTGAGGTCTTCAGTAGCTTCTTCGCCTGTTCAATGCGGATATGCTGCAAATACTCGACAAATCCAACACCGGTCTCGGTCTTGAATAGCGTGCTGAAATACGATGTGCTCAGGCACACATGCTTTGCTACCTGCGCCAGAGAGATGCTCTCTGCATAATGCTGCACCACAAAGTTTTTTGCCTGTCGAATCACATTATTCTCCCGATTTTGCACAAACTGACGGCAGTTCTCGAGCATCTGCGTAGTCAGATCTACAAACCGTGTTGCAAGTTCTTCGCAGGAATAACCGCCGCACAGTACGTCAAACGGCTCTAGCAGCCGAGGTGCCCGGGCCTGCTCATCACGCGGCAGCTGTTCTGCCGCATCATTAAGGCAGGACAGCATCTGCTCCAGCAGAAAACAGCGGCTGCCTGGTACGATATTCTCGCTTTCCCACTTGCTCCATACCCGGCGAATGAGGGCAGCGGCACTGTCCGTATCCATGTGCTCCACCGCATCACTCAGCGAGTTTTCCCACTCGCCGGTATAAAACATGACGATTTCCCGCAATGCAGCATCGGTCTGTTCATTGAACACCAGCACCGAGCTTTGCCGCTTTTCTAGACGCCACTTGAGCGCTGTTTTCGCCTGCTCTACCGCAGTCGGAATATTTTCGGTATCGCCGTCCAACAGCTTACTTGCTGCACCGGTCAAATGGATCAGATGATTGACGCTGTTCAGGCTGCGAATCTCCTGTCTAATAGCACGGAGCAGCGTCTCGCTTTCGGATTCAGCCTGCTCTGCGGAATAGGACAGCAGGCATACTGTATCCAGATGATCAGAAAACGCCGCTAGCAGAGTGCTGTGCTCCTGTGCAAGCGCTCGAATGTGCTCGAGCGTATCGCTCGCCTGATTGACCAGTGAACCGGCCTCATCGGACGATGCCGTAAAATTGCTGTCAATGCAGAAGGTCACACACTGCAGTTTTGTGTTATCCAGCACAAACAACTCACCGCCATGCCGTTGGGAACGTGTCGGCGTATGTCCGGTCTCCCATACAGTATGCACGTATTGCTCCCGCAGGGTATCCATACTCTCCTGCAGTTCATTCTGTACACGGGCTGCCTGCTGCCGCTGCTCGGCCCGCTCGCACAGTTCATGATCCAGTTTTTCGAGTGCTCGGTTCAGTTCGGCTTTCTTGAGCGGCTTGAGCAGGTAATCCCATACGCCGAAACGCAGTGCTGTCTGCGCGTATTGGAACTCGGTATAGCCGCTCATCACAATAAAATTTATAGCCGGGAATTCCTGCTTGGCGCGTTCGATCAGTTCCAGTCCGGTCATGCCCGGCATACAAATATCCGTAATGACAACATCTGGATGGAGTTCCTCTATCTTTTTCAACAGTTCTATGCCATTGCACGCTTCACCGACTATCTCTGCACCGGGATAGGTGATTAGCGCACGGCATAACTCAACAATATCAAATTCATCATCCGCAATGATAATCCTCAACATGGCGATTCCCCATTCTCTCTTTGCGCGGGTGTTCTCTTCTTCTGATAATAGAGTACCACAAAATTTCTCACGATTCAAATTTTTACGGCAGGTTCAAAAGATACCCCCTGTGAATCCAAAAAACGACCTGTTCTATCTGTCCGCCAGTCTGCTATACTGGTTACAGTGAGAGAACCCCACTGGCATTCTCTTCTTTAACACAGCAAAGGAGTTTTGCGTTATGGGAAAAACCGCTATCCCATCTGTTTTTCCGGCAGAGGGTACTTACGAGCTGTCCACACTTCATGTAAATCTTTCTTGCGCGGCATCGCATGCCGTAATCCATTACACCATTGACGGTACCGAACCGACAGCAGACAGCCCGATTTACCACCGTGAGGCAGGTCTGATTCCGGTCAAGCACACAGATGGAGCAGAATCTATTACCATCCGCGCTTTTGCACAGGCAGACGGTCTGCAGCCAAGCGATACTGTTGCGTTTACCTACCGTTTTGCCTGCCGCCCCAAGGGCGTATTCCGCCATTCACTGCTGCGTGAACCGTCGGATACGGCTGCCGGTCTCATCCGTATTGAGGATTTCGATCTCGATCGTATGTATCTCATCATCGGTCAAAAACGCGCTGCACTGATTGACGCTGGCTGGGACTATGACGGTAATCTTCCGGCGCTATGTCACGCGCTCACCGGCGGTCTTCCGGTCGATCTGCTCATTGCACACGGTCATCCCGACCATGTTGCACAAGCTGGAAAATTTATTGAATACGGCTGCAAGGTCTATGCTCCCTATGCTGACAAATCTATGAAGCAATTGGACTGCGGATTGGACTTTACCCATATTGAGGATTTGAAAGACGGCATGCGCTTTGACCTCGGCGGCACCGTACTGCAAATCTATGCTACGCCCGGACATACTCCCGGCAGCGTTGTTATTTTAGATGAAAACACCGGTGATCTGTTTGCATCCGATTCGTTTGGCAGCAATCGCCGTGAAATTCCGGACAGTGCATGGCTCCAGCTGAGCGGATACTCGCTGGAAAGCTGTCTGCGCTCTCTGGAGGCTTTTCTTGATGCCGCAGGCAATAAATGCAAACGCATTTTCACCGGTCACAACGCAGAAATGATGGACGCCCAACAATATTTGTCCACCTTGCGCAAAGCTATGCACAACGCTGTGGATAACGGTGCAGCCTGTCTTTTTCCCTCTCTGCGCAGCGCAGCCGAGTCGTTCGGCTCTGGCTCTATTGCCGTAGAAGGTGACTGGCGGCATGATCCGATCTGGGCTGCGGCTAATCTGCAATTCCTGTACGATACCGACACACAACAGGATCCACCACGTTATGCACCCGGCTTTGATCCAACGATCAAAACCGTACTTTGATATCATTCCCCACATCTTTCATCTCATCTCTCTTCTCTGCCGCCGATCGGTTCTCCGGTCGGCGGTTCTTCTTTGCGCGAGCGAATATGGGATGATTTTTACGCCTCTCTGCCAACTTCGAAAAAACACCCCCATAAATCAAAAAATACCCGCATTGGAAAATCGATTAGAAACCGGTATGCTTATATCATCAAAAAGAAACACGGGAGGGAAAACGATGAAACGTGAATATTGTCTGGATATCGACGGCAACGTATATACCATTGGTGATCTGAATATGTTTCTTGACAATAAGGAGCCAATCTCCTATCCGGCAGCTGACTCACAGAATCCGACTAGGCCCTTCTTTACCGGAACTATCCGGCAGGAAGTCGAGGTAAACGGCGTAAAGCGTTCGTTCCTTCTGTATATTCCGCAGCATTATCCCATTTCGGGTGCAGGCATTTTCCTCTATCCGGATGACGACATATCCGCTGAAGATTATCTGGAAAATAGCGGCTGGAAGCCGGTTGCCGAGCAGACCAATGCCGCATTGATCGTGCTTGAATCCCGTTCCGGCGGCTGGAATAAAAAAGATATTCAAAGCGAAATCAGTTATAGCGAAGCGGTTTTCAAAAAATCCATTGCCCGCGTGTATTTCAGCATGAACGAAGCCACCTACTACTGCATGGGTTTTGGAAACGGCGCTTACGTTGCAGCAGCATACGCTATGCTCAACTCGGCATTGATTGCAGCTGTCGCTCTGGATGGAGACTACGACCTGCATCCAGATTTAATGGCACAGCTCCGCAGCATTCGCTCTGACCGAGACGCAAACAAGTCCAAACTGGATGTGGCGATGCCGACCTGGCTGATTGGAAAAGCTACTCCTCTGTTGGACAGCCTGAAACGTGCAGCCGATGTCAGCGACGAACAGCTTTACAATGATGCTGCATACATCTATCGTCAAAATCTCAAGCAGTATTTCGACCAGCCGAACGGTCTGCCGATGGTGGAAATCTGGCACACCGAACCTGGTCGATGGAATCCCGAAGCAGATGAAAAATACCGTCGCATGGCAGAATTTGTGCTTCGATTTAAACGGTGGTTGAGCACCGGCAACGGCGATTTCCGACCCGCTCGGACATGGCAGGACATGAGACTTCACCGCTTCACCGCCGAGATAGACAACAGACAGCGCGAATGGTTCGTATACGAGCCTACGGCACTCCGTGCCGGCAAGCTGCTGCCGTTGGTACTGGCCATTCATGGATACAGCTGCACCGGCGAACTGTTTGCAGAAAACAGCAGTTGGCACGAGTTAGCCGAACGGCGTGGTTTTGTTCTGGTTTATGTTTCCGCTTTTCCCGATAACGGCATCAGTGGTGGACACACCGTGCCGCTTCCTTCGTGGAATGCGCTGAATATCCACGCGCAAACCGATGATGTGAAATGTATTGACTATGTATTGAGCAGTGTAAAAAACTCCTATCCGGTTGACTCTGAACGTGTTTACGTTTCCGGTCACTCCAATGGCTCTCTGCTGACGCAGCGACTGATGGAGGAACGACCGCTTGCATTTGCAGCCTTCGGACCACAGGGCGCACCCTATCATATGGGATTGGACGGTACTGCTGTTGATCGTACTATCCACAAGGATGGCATTATCCGTCCGGTATGGCTGATGATGGGTGCCGAGGATATCGGTGATCAGGACAAGTTGGACTGCGGCTCGATCAACGACCGTTTTCTCGATATGATGTGTGAGCTGAACGATCTCGATCGCACAGGTGGCATTGACCGTGAAAACGGCAAGTATCATACCCGCACCTTTGTGAACGCAGAGCGCGTTCCGCTGGTAAAGTTCACCGGCATCACAGACACGCCGCATACCTATACTCCGGAATTTGCCCAGCTTTACTGGGATACGTTTTTCTGCCACTTCCGCCGAAAATCCGACGGAATGATCATTTATACAGACTAAGCGCTTTTAGAGAAAAAGATTGGAGGGATTCCTATTAGCACGATACTGGAAATGCGGGACATCACGAAATCGTTCCCGGGTGTGAAAGCCCTCGACGGCGTGAACCTGAAAGTGGAAAAGGGTACTGTCCACGCACTAATGGGAGAAAACGGCGCAGGTAAATCTACACTGATGAAAATCCTGTTCGGTCAGCAGCCTCCCGACAGCGGCACGATCCTGTTTAACGGACAGGAAGTCCACTTCAAATCGGTAAAGGAAGCGGTAAATGCGGGCATCTCGATGATCTATCAAGAGCTTAGCCCGATCAAGGAGCTTTCCATTGCGGAAAACGTATTCGTTGGCCGCTATCCGAAAACCAGAGCGGGTGCGATCGACTGGAAAACCATGTACGATTCTTGCCAGAAGATCTTTGACCGCTGGGGACTCAATTACAATCCTCGCACCAAGATCAAGATGCTCAAAACTGCAGATATTCAGATGATCGAAATCATCAAGGCTATCTCGTTTAACGCACAGCTTGTTATCATGGACGAACCGACTTCCTCCATCTCTCAGAACGAGATCGAGATGCTGTACGACTTCATCCGTGCTCTCAAGCGTGAAAACATCACCATTATTATCATCACGCACAAGCTGGATGAGGTATACACCATCGCAGATGAAGTTACCGTCCTCCGTGATGGTCAGTATATCGGCGCCAAGCCGATTGGTGAACTCAGCCGTCCCGAGCTGATCAAGATGATGGTAGGCCGCGAAATGACCAACCTGTTCCCGCCCAAGGACATCGGCTACGGCGATGTTCTGCTGGAGGTCAAAAAACTCAATAACGGTGCCAAGGTAAAGGACATCTCCTTCCAGCTGCACAAGGGTGAAATCCTCGGCTTCGCTGGTATCGTTGGCGCCGGCCGTACCGAGACCATGCGTTCGATTTTCGGACTTGATCCATGTGAGTCCGGCGAGATATACTTAGAAGGTCAGCAAATCAAAATCCGCTGTGTACGCGATGCCATTAAGCACGATATTGTAATGGCGACCGAAAGCCGTAAGGACGACGGTCTGGTGCTCTGCCGCTCGGTAGAGGAGAACATCATGCTGCCGTCGCTGTACCGTCGTTCCAAGGGCGGTATCCTGGATGTAAAGAAAGAGCACGAAATCGCAGATTCTGCTTCCAAGCGTCTGTCGGTTAAGACCAGTTCACTGTCCACGATGGCTAACTTCCTGTCCGGCGGCAATCAGCAGAAGCTGATCCTGTGCAAGTGGCTGCTGATGGATCCCAAAGTGCTCATCCTCGATGAACCGACCCGAGGTATCGATATCGGTGCAAAATGGGAGATTTACAACATCATTATTGATCTGGCAAAGCAAGGGGTAGGCGTAATTCTTGTTTCGTCCGAAATGGAGGAAGTCATCAACCTGTCCGACCGCGTGATGGTCATGTGTGAGGGACAGATCAACGGCTGCCTGCATAAAGAAGACGGCATTACGCAGGAAAAGATCATGACTCTGGCATCGGAGGTTCAAAAATGAATAAGAAAAAAGAAGGATTGTTCAAAGGCGCATCTGTTGCGGAACTATACAGTAAATTCGGTGTTGTACTGATTCTGATCCTCTGCCTGATCATCGGCACCATCCTTTCGCCGGAATTCCTTACCGGCTCCAACCTGATGAGCGTAGCGCGAAATGTCGGCGTTTACGCAATCATTGCACTCGGCATGACCCGACTGCTAATTGGCGGCGGTGTTGACCTTTCCGCTGGCTCCAACGTAGCATTCTGCAGCGTTATTGTTGCGGTTATCTACGCACAGACCGGCAGCACGCTGATGGCCGTTATTGCTGCTATCCTCTGCGGTATGATCATCGGCGCGATCAACGGTTACTTTGCAAGTTACATCGGCCTGATGCCCTTTATCGTTACACTAGCCACCCAGATGACGGTCCGCGGTCTTGCCTATCTGGTAGCAGGCGGTGCTCCTGTTTATGGTGTCAGCAGTTCGATTATCTTCCTCGGTCAGGGCAATGTCGGCGGATTCCCAATGCTGCTGATCGTTGTACTGGTTGCAACCGCAATCATGCTGTTCGTTATGACCCGCACTTCGCACGGCCGCTATCTGTACGCCATCGGCGGTAACCCGGAAGCGGCAAGCGCATCCGGTATCAACGTAAAGCGTCAAGTGTTTGTTAACTACATTATCATGGGTCTGATGTGTGCCTTTGCCGGCATCCTGTATGCAGGCCGTACCAACAGTGGTCTGCCGGCAGGCGGCGTAAACTTCGAGTTTGAGGCCATCATCGGCAGCGTACTCGGCGGCACCAGCATGGCAGGCGGCATCGGCAACGTGGCTATGTCCATCGTAGGTATTTATGTTGTAGGTATTATCAACAATGTTATGAACCTGTGCAGTGTCAACGCATTCTGGCAGCAGGTTGTAAAGGGTATCGTTATTCTGATCGCGGTACTGCTCGATATCTTCACTCGCAATGCGATTATGAAATCCACGAAAAAGCGTTAAACCGCTTGTATACGGATTTTATGATAGAACCATGAGAAAGAGAACGGAGGAAAAAGAATGAAAAAGAGATTACTGGCGACATTATTAGCAGCAAGCGTAGCACTCTCCCTGGCAGCATGCGGACGAGATGGCAGCTCCTCCGGCGGTGACTCCGCAGACGGTGAGCAGGCGCTGAACAAGCTCGGCTATATCTCCGCTGCATGGAGCGATGATTACTGCAAGCGTCTGAACGATGCCATCGTTGAACACGGTCCGGAATATGGCTTTGAGGTTGAGGCGCTGAACGCCAGCCCGAACGGCATGATGGACGTTACCGGCTATATTGAAGCCACTGAAGCACTGGCCCAGAAGAACATTGACGCTATTCTATGTCAGCCGCTGTTCTCCGTGCCGGATATGCTGATGCAGTTCCAGCAGAAGGATGTTAAGGTTGGCTTTGTCAACATCGTACCGCAGATTTCGGATTCCAGCAAGGATCTTGATTTCTGCTACGCGGGCAGCTCGGAGGAAGCAATCGGTGCTCAGCTAGCGGAAGCTATGTCCCCCGGCTTGAAGGATGGCGCAAAAATCTGTGTTATCTGCCTGCCGTATGGTCAGGACAACGCCGCAGGCCGCCTGAAGGGCCTGCAGGACTGGTTCGCGGCAAACCGCCCGGACGTTGAAATTCTCGAGGTCAACTATGTAGAGCGCAACGAGGCTACTCTCGCACAGAGTATTTTCGAAGACTGGATCCAGAAGTACGGCGTTGGCGGCTTTGACGGCGTAGCAACCCAGAGTGATATGCAGACGCAGGGCATCGTGGAAAGCATGAAGGCTCTTGGTCTGGACGCTACCAACTTTACGCTGGTCGGTATCGGCGCTTCCACCAGCCAGTGGATCACGGATGGTGTGGAATATGCAGATCTGTATCAGGATGCACAGGTTGAAGCCAAAGCTGCACTCGATATGATGCGTCATATGGTAGATGGCACCACTGATGAACTGGAATTTCTGGATGGCGCTCCCTGCAAGAACTTTGTAAGTGTTCCGATGACTACGGTTAATGCAGATAATGCAGATCAGTTCACTGAAGAAGCACTGGCAGCAAAATAACACCATTTCTTCTTGTTTATTAAACCAATCCCCCCTAATGAAAGGCGCGGCACATCGTGTGCCGCGTCTTAGTTTGTCAAGAAACCCGGTTGCGCATTAAGCTACAATTGGGTTTCTATCATATTTAGAACAAGTCAAAAGCAAGAAACGGAAATAATCCTTCCATTTCCATATCGCTAACTTTTTCAAATTCATAGCAGCAAACTTAAACTTCACCCAGTTTGTCACCTGAGCCAAGCCTCTGTACTGTGTATAATGCATAAAGCGTTTGAACGATTTCCTTCTGTACAAGATTTGATTATGCACTCAGATCAGGGCTGGCAGTACTAGCACGCATTTTACCGGAGCGAACTTCAAAAGTATGGAATTATTCAATCTATGTCCCGAAAGGGCAACTACTATGACAACTGCATTATGGAGACCTTCTTCGGCAGGCTGAAAAATGAAATGTTCTATGGCTTAGAGAAGGATTATCCCCGCCGTAGGCGCCAGCCGGATTCCCTTGAGTGTCTCAGCGAAGGATTTCTTCTCTTTCTGCGGCACATAGGCCAGAATATTCCGCATGAAATGCACCTTGCAGCGCTGCCATGAGGCTCCGGAAAAGGACTCACGGATTGTCGAAGCCAACCCAGAGTGAGCATCTGAAATGATAAGCCTGGGCGTGGACAGACCACGGTCCTTCAGATTCTGAAACAGCACTCCATAGGAACTTCTGGATTCATCGGTCATGGGTTCAACGGCGATGATGTCTCGATGTCCATTTTCGTCCACACCGCACACGATAAGTACCACTATGCTAACAATTCTGCCATCTACACGAACTTTTTCATACAGTGCGTCCACCCACAAAACCGGGTACACCGTACCGGCAAGAGAGCGATTACGGAACTCCTCGACCTGCTCATTCAGTCCTTTTGTCATCTCACTGACCTGGCTTCTGGATAGATTTTCAATGCTGAGGCTATGCGCCAGCTTCTCCATTTTCCGGGTAGACACGCCCTGCACGAAGGCTTCCTGAACCACCTGTACGAGCATGGCTTCACTGCGCTTGCACTCCGTGACGAAGAACGGAATGTAGCCGCCCTGACGAACCTTGGGCACCATGAGGTACATTGTTCCCATCCGGGTATCCAAGCGGCGTGGACGATAACCGCTGCGGTAGCCGCTCCTGCCGTCCGTGCGCTGATTTTTCTCTTCGCCCCAGCTGCTGATCGACCTCGGCCTCCATGAGGTGTGTACACAGCCATTCCAGCATGCTCAGCATTGGATCCGGCTACGTCACACATTGCAGTAGCAATTCTGTCGGATTTGTGGTATTCTTTTGTGAGCCATTAGGGTCTCTCCTTTATATCATGATTTTTTCGACAACTATCATTTTACAGGAGCCCTGATGGCTTGTCCATTTTCTGTTTGCTTTTGCGAACTTGATTATACGCTATCGATTTGAAAAACCACTTTTAACAAAAGAGAGATAGAACAAAAGCCTCAGACGATAAAATGTCTGAGGCTTTTGCTATGTCCGCATGGACGGTAAATAGACGGTAAAAATTTTTTCTTCGATTTCTATTTGTACAGAAAATAAGAAAAACCGGTCATTTCTTACGAAATAACCGGTTGATCTGGTACGCCAGAAGGGATTCGAACCCCCGACCTTTTGGTTCGTAGCCAAACACTCTATCCAGCTGAGCTACTGGCGCATACAAGATCTATTTTCTTTCGCTGTCGGCGTTTCGCTTTGTCGCTCTCGCTGACTGCCTTATTATAATATCACGGGTGGGGCCTAATGTCAACAACTATTTTCAGATTTTTTGAAAGTTTTTTCGGAAACCTGTTTTCGGCAAAACAAAGCCGCCTGTGGGGGAACAGGCGGCTATATACAGCAGAGAAATTGGAGGTCTGCCATATACCTTATATTGCGTTTTATTCCTGCGGCGGAATGGTATCGAAGCCGATCTGCAGCTCTTCATCGGTGGGAATGTGGTTGCGCATGGTGCCATTGTGATACGCCTCGTATGCTGCCATATCAAAGTAGCCGGTACCGGTCAGACCGAACAGGATGGTCTTAGCTTCGCCGGTCTCCTTGCACTTGAGCGCTTCGTCGATTGCGGCGCGGATGGCGTGGCTGGACTCCGGCGCCGGAAGAATAGTCTCCACCTTGGCGAACTGAACTGCCGCGTCGAATACATCGGTCTGCTTGACCGAAACCGCCTCCATATAACCGTCGTGGTACAGCTTGGAGAGGATCGGGCTCATGCCGTGGTAGCGCAGGCCGCCTGCGTGGTTGGGCGCGGGCATGAAGCCGTTGCCGAGCGTATACATGCGGGCCAGCGGCGTAACATGGCCGGTATCGCAGAAATCGTAAACGTACTTGCCGCGGGTAAGCGACGGGCAGGAGGCCGGTTCCACCGCGATGATGCGCGGGTCAGCCTTGCCGAGCAGCTTATCCTGCATGAACGGGGAAATCAGGCCGCCGAGGTTGGAGCCGCCGCCGGCACAGCCGATCACGATATCCGGATACTCGTCGAGCATTTCCATAGCCTGCTTGCTCTCCAGACCGATGATGGACTGGTGCAGCAGCACCTGATTGAGCACGGAGCCGAGTACATAGCGGTAGCCCTCGTGCGTAGTAGCCACTTCTACGGCCTCAGAAATCGCACAGCCGAGCGAACCGCCGGTGGTCGGGTCGTGTGCGAGAATCGCGCGGCCGGCCTCGGTGGTGTTCGACGGGGACGGCGTTACATTCGCATCAAAGGTCTGCATGATGGCCTTGCGGAACGGCTTCTGCTCGTAGGAGACCTTAACCATGAATACCTTTAAATCCAGTCCGAAGTACGCGCATGCCTCAGAGAGTGCAGTACCCCACTGACCGGCACCGGTCTCGGTGGTAAGGCCCTTGAGGCCCTGTTCCTTGGCGTAGTACGCCTGTGCGATCGCGGAATTCAGCTTGTGGCTGCCCGAGGTGTTGTTGCCCTCAAACTTGTAGTAGATCTTAGCCGGGGTGTCCAGCGCCTTCTCCAGATTGTACGCGCGGCACAGCGGAGACGGACGGTACAGCTTATACATATCGAGCACCGGCTCGGGAATATCAATGTAGCGGGTGTCGTTGTCCAGCTCCTGGTGCGCCAGCTTTTGACAGAAGATGGGATACAGCGCTTCTTCCGGCAGCGGCTGGTGCGTGCCCGGATGAATCAGCGGGTCCGGCTTTTCCTTCATGTCCGCCCGCAGGTTGTACCACTGCTTGGGCATCTGGTCTTCGGTCAAATAAAGTCTGTGGGGGATCTTAGCCATGGTGATTACTCCTTTGCAGTAATGGAGAATTGATAATGGATAATGGAAAATGAATGTGACGCGCAGAGCGCGTTTATTAAATCATCGCGCTTTGCGCGATACCACAATTCTCAATTCTCCATTTTCAATTCTCAATTTGTTTTACAAAAATAAAAAAGCTCCTGTCCCAGATTTCTCTTGGGACAGGAGCGAATACGCTCTTGCGGTACCACCCAGATTGACGCAAACTGCGTCCACTCTGCTCACACATCAAACAATGCGCGCTCCCCTGATAACGGGCGGAGTCCCCGTCGCAGTTACTTGGCCGAAGCCGTTCGCCTTGCCCTGTTGAAGTCCATTCACACGGTCCTTGCCTGCCGCAATCACACCGCCTGCGGCTCTCTTGGAGGTTCGGTCTCCCTGCTACTCGTCTTCGTCATTGGTTTGTGTTGGTTTACTTGGTATGGTCACAGTATATTCGCAAAACAGTGGGTTGTCAAGTACGATTTGCGAAAAACAATATATTATTTCTGTTATAAATTCTTATTATGAGAATGAAGGGCGCGGTATCGTCTTTTTCTGCACACTGTGCTATAATGGGTAGCAGAATGAAAAAGCAGAAAGGACATGAGTGCAAATGCGGGTGATCGAGGGCGAAAACGAACTGCGGCTGACCTGTTCGCGGAGTGCGAGCGGCGGCATTGCGCTTTTGCGGTGCGAAACGCAGGACGATATTGTGCGTCTGCCGGATGAGATAGACGGTGTGCCTGTTACCGAGATCGGCGCGTATGTACTCAGCGAGCGGTTCCCCGATCTGACAGGCAAGGACACGTTCGCTGTCCGTATTACCTGCGGCGGCACGGAGCCGAAGCACAATGCGGCGGCTATCCGCATGGTTACGCTCCCGAAGGATGCAAAAAGTGTTGGCAGTTATGCATTTTATAACTGCCGAAACCTTGAATGCATCGAACTGACTGATTCGGTGAGTGAGTTCGGCGGCGGTGCGCTGATGAACTGCATGAGCCTGCGCGAAGTCATCCTGCACGCCGCACCGTCCGCGCCGACCTGCCTGCCCAGGCTGCTCGGCGAGTACGCCGGAGAACTCGATGTGCGGTTTGATGAGCACGCGCGGCTGCTGTTCCCCGAGTACGTCGAGGAACTGGAGGACCTCAGTCCGGCGCATATTTTTCAGCGGCGCATTCACGGTGCAGGATACAGCTACCGTCAGTGCTTTGACAGCGGTGTGCTGAATTTTCGGCAGTATGATGCTGCCCTGAGCGAACTGCTCGAGCGGCACGATTTTTCGGTCGCGGCACGCGTAGCCGTGCGGCGGCTTGCCGTACCGTTTGTGCTCTCGGATGCCGCAAAAGCGGAGTATCTTACGGTTTTGCGCGCACACGGCGGCAATCTGGCGCAGTCCTGCGCCAAGGCAGGCGAGACCGCTGCATTGACCTTCCTGCTGTCGCTCGGTGTGCTCTCTGCCGCCGATGTGGATGCCGCGTGCACGTCTGCCCGCGAAGCAGAGCAGACGGCAGCACTGTCCGTTCTGCTGTCAGCCGCCGGTAAAACGCAGTCCAAGGGACGCGCCAAATCGTTTGAATTATGATATAAATATATAGAAGTTATCAATAAATCCGTAGGACACCCCGCCCTACGATGCAAGATGAACCTGTGAGGTGATGTTTTCTATGTCGCAGTCCTCCCGCTGGATTTCTATCGGACGCGAAATCCTGTTTTCCGCCCGCACCGAACTGTACATGAACCTGCCGTTCCTCGATTCCGCGCTGGCGGCGCTGCCTGCGGCAGACGGTTACGATACCCCCACGCTCGCTACCGACACGCGCGTGCTGTTTTTCAGCGGTGCCTGGCTGGCGCAGCAGTACGAGCGTTCCCGCGCGAACGTCAACCGCGCCTATCTGCACACGCTGTTCCACTGTCTGCTGCGCCATCCCGGAAAGACACGCGGACGCGATGCCGATCTGTGGGATCTGTCGTGCGATATTGCGGTCGAAAGCATGCTGGATTCACTGGATTACCGCTGCCTGCAGGCGGAAAAGGTGTCAGTTCGGCGGCAGAATATCTACCGTGAACTGCAGGACGAGCTGCCGGTCCTGACGGCTGAGGCGGTCTATCGCCACTTTCGCCGCACGCGGCTGAATTCGTATGACTGTGCCACGCTCACGCGCGTGTTTGCGACAGACGAGCACACGCTGTGGTACAAGGAGGACGACGATCAGCAGGAGCGCCGCTGGCAGCAGCAGGCCGAACGGACGCAGACCGCGATGGAGACGGTTTTCGCGAACAAGGCGGAAGGCGGTCAGGCTGTGCGGGAGCAGCTTGCCGTTTCCACCCGCAAAACGACTGATTTCCGCGCGTTCCTGCGCCGGTTTGCCGCTCTGCGGGAGGAGGTCTCGGTGGATGCGGATTCGTTCGACTACGGCTACTACGCCTACGGACTGCGTCATTTCGGAAATATGCCGCTTATCGAGCCGTTAGAAACGCGGGAGGTGCGGAAAATAGAGGATTTCGTCATTGCCATTGATACCTCGATGTCCACCTCCGGTGAACTCGTGCGCGCATTCCTCAGCCGTACCTATGAGCTTTTGCAGGAGAACACCAGCTTTTTCCGGCATTTCAACCTGCGTATTCTGCAGTGCGACGATCAGCTGCGCTCGGACAAAAAGGTGACAAATGCGCGGGAACTCGCGGAATATATGGAGCATTTTGAACTGATCGGTCAGTCTGCGACCGATTTTCGTCCGGTTTTCGAGCACGTTGACCGCTTAAATGCCGAAGGCGCGTTCCGCCATCTGCGCGGCCTGCTGTACTTCACGGACGGACTCGGCATCTACCCGAAAAAACGTCCGAAGTACGATGCGGCGTTTGTCATGCTCGAAGGCGAAGCCTATCCGGATAAGGTGCCGTCATGGGGGATTCGGGCGGTAATCAGCGAGGATGCGTTAGCCGTAGAATGAAAAAGGACGCTTTACGCGTCCTTTCAGTCTGTCAAAAAAGTATTATTTTAATTTTTACGTTTCGTGCGGCAGCACGCATAAAATAGAATTTGCGAAGCAAATTCATAAATTCCGGGAGCATGTATCTCGGAATTTATACAAGGGAAGAAAAAATGTGCCCGTAGGGCGCGGTTTTTCTTCAGTATTCGCTCGAAAGCGTGGTTTCGAGCGAGAGGCTGCTCGAAAAACGATAGTTTTTTGACAGCCTCAAAAAGGACGCTTTATGCGTCCTTTTTTGCAGTTCGGTTATTTTTCACCCATTCGGCGATCGTCTGCTTGACCTTCTTTATCTGCAGCGGCTTTGCCAGATGGGCATTCATGCCTGCGGCGAGGCACTTCTGTGCATCCTCGTAAAAGGCGTTTGCGGTCATGGCAATGATGGGCAGCGTTTTCGCGTCCGGTCGGTTGAGCGAGCGAATGGTCTTCGCAGCGTCAATGCCGTTCATCACAGGCATCATCACATCCATGAGAACCGCGTCGAATGTGTCCGGTGGATTGTTCTGCACGATTTCCACAGCCTGTTTGCCATCCGTGACGACGGTTACGGTCGCTCCTTCGTCGGTCAGCAGAATCTGTGCGATTTCGGCGTTGAGCGCATTGTCCTCGACGAGCAGCAGCCTGCAGCCTGCAATGCTGATATCCGGCGCGGCATGTGCGTCCGGTGTCTGCTCGGGAGATGGTGCAATTTCAAATGGCAAAGTGATTACAAAGGTGGAGCCGACACCAAGCTGACTCGTGACCGCAATCGAGCCGCCCATCCGGTCAACAAGCTCCTTGGTGATGGTCATGCCGAGACCGGTGCCGTGATAATAGCTGCGCGCGTCCTGCTTTTCCTGCGTGAACGGTTCAAAAATATGGTCAACAAAGTCCGGACTCATGCCGATACCCGTATCCGAAATCGTCCAACGATAGGTGCATTTGCCGTCCTGTTCACCGAGCGAGTCCGTATGGGTGGTGATTTTACCGCCGGGACGGTTGTATTTGATGCAGTTGCTGTAAATATTGAGGAAAATCTGCCGCAGATGCAGCGGACTGCCGTAAATATACGGGTACGGAATGATGGATTTATCCTTTTCGTACTCCCACTCAATGCCGGCTTCTTCGGCGCGGCCGATGATAATGGTGATGATATCGCGGGTCAGCTCCACCAGACTGATGCGCTCGTGCGTGAGGACGGTCGTGCCCTCCTCCAGCTTGCTCATCTGCAGCACATCGTTGATGAGCGACAGCAAGTGATTGGCGGAAATCTGCATTTTTTTGTGATTTTCCAGCAGCAGCGCCTTGTCATCAAAGTGGGTTTCGTCCACCTGCAGCAGACCGATAATGCCGTTGAGCGGTGTGCGGATATCGTGACTCATGCGCGAGAGAAATTCGGTTTTGGTGCGGTTCGCAATACGCATTTCATCGAAGGCGGCCTGCAGACGGGCGTTCTCTTGCTCGTCGCGGGCGTGCATCTGCGAGGTATCCTGCAGCAGGATAATCGCCGTGACCATCGGCATTTCGGCATTGATTTCCGGATCAAACATGGTGGTCTGCGTCATCAGCACGGTTTTCTGTACCCAGCGGATAGCGCCGTCGTCCTCCTGCACGCAGTACTCCACCGTGATGTGTTTTTCACCGGCGGCAAAGCGCTTGAGCAGACGGGCACTGGTATCTGCCGTGCGGTAGCTGCCGAGTGTTGCCGGTGTGACGCGCTTGCGGTACTCGTCGCAGTAGTCGCGGTAGGAGCAGGGAAGCGGGTAGTCGAGGAACAGCGCCCGGTCCGAATCGCTCTTGCCCGCAGGTGAAATGTTGCGCTCGAGGGTGTCGCGCGTGAGGTTTACCGTGTAGATTGTGCCCGCCATATCGAGCAGCGCGTCCACATAGCTGTCGTTCTCAAGGATAGACTGCTTTAGCTGCTCGTAGTACAGCGTCAGCTGCTCCTTCGGGTCGATGGCTTGGTCGGCGTTCAGCCGGATGGTCTCGAACGCAAGGATAAAGTGGTGCAGCACACCGGCTTCATCCCAGTCAATCGGAAGAACGGTCAAACGGCTGTAGCGGCTTTCATCGGCCGCGTTGTACTGCAGTTCAAGGGTATCCTCTGCGCTGTGCAGGCTGCGCTGCAGTACGTCAAGCTGCAGCGCAGAACGGACGCGGCTGCGCTCGCTTTTAGCAGCCTGTTCCTCGGCAATCTGCTCGACGGCGCCGGTGTAGCTGCCGTCCGATGCCAGAAAAAAGCTCTCGCACGCGCGGATGGTGCGGTAGGTGTCCAGATGCGCATCGCAGTACAGGCAGTCGGAAAAGCTGCGGTGCAGGCGGTTGACCTGCTTCAGCAGCTGAAAATCCAGCCGCTTTTCGGCGGCGGCTTCCTCGCGCTTGACGTGGTTTTTGTTGATGTACATGTTTTTGTCCGCAAGGTCAAACAGATCGCGCATATTGCTGTCCGGATTGTCCGATGCAAGCGCAAAGCCGGCCGCATAGCTGAGCGGTGTATCCGGATGCTGTCGGGACTCCTCGGCAAGCTGTTTACGGACGTGGGAGAGCAATTTCTGCAGCGCATCGGCATCCGGTCCGTGCGTTATCGCGAGGAACTCATCGCCGCCTGTACGGCCGACAAAATGCTCCTCGGGCATGGCCGCACGCAGCGCGACCGCAAATCGCCGGATGTATGCGTCACCGGCCTCATGGCCCATGCTGTTGTTGATGCGGCGCAGATTATTCAGGTCAAAACTGCACACGCCGGTTTCTGGCGCAGGCGGCGTCGGATCGTCGAGCAGCTCCTCGCACTTGTTCTTGTTGGGCAGGCCGGTCGCGGCATCCAGATAGACCTTATGCTGCAGAGCGCGGTTCATCGCAGCCGTGCGCAGCGCCTGAAATAGCTGGTAGCCGATCAGCAGCATGAGCACGACGATATCCGCGGTGATGTACTTCTCCAGAGCGGAAAGCGAGGTTGCCTTGCGCTGCGAGTACGCCTCCGCCAGACCGGTCGCGTCGTCGCAGATGCCGAAAAAGGTTTCGCTGATGGGAATGATGTCCGTGTTATTTGAGCCGACTGCGCGTACGCGGCCGATCTCCTGCTTGAGTGCTTGAAAATAGTCGTCCAGCTCCTGCATTTTTCTTTGGAAGGCGTCATCGTTCAGCCGCACGAGGCTGAGCTCGTCGCTGCCGAAGCGCAGTCCGTCGATAAACGCGTCAATATCTGCGATCATGCCGTCCTGTGGCTGACCGGAGATTTCCAGCTTGACGATACGCTGGGTCTTGCCGCGCACGAGTCCGGCGTAGTTGATGATACGCGCGGTGCCCTGAATACCGGCAACGAGGTTCATCATCCAGACAATCAATATAGCCAGCACGACTGCCAGCGCGCCAATGGCGGCGTTGACGATGCCGGTGCTTTTCTTTTTTGGGTTGCCAGCCATGTGCAATGACCTCCTTGCAGGCTGTCGAATTTTGTCGAACAAATTAGACGGGTGAGAATATATAAAATCATTATATCGTGAAAAGGGAACAGATGCAATGACAGAAGCGGAGAATCACGCGCTTCACAGAGATATCCACAGACTTGTGGATACATTGCCGATTTTGTGCTATAATGCAGAAAAAGCAATCGGAGGAACAGAGGATGAAGCTGCGTTATATGATTATCGGTGCTGGTGGCGTTGGCGGACCGGTAGGCGCGTATTTGAGCAAATCCGGTGCGGATACCACACTTATTGCACGCGGAAAGCATCTTGCGGTCCTGCAGGAGCACGGCTTGACGCTTGTATCCGGAGAAAATGAGCGCGAGAGCATTCCGGTCAAGGCGATCGACATGGACGGCTTTCTTGCCGCGCGGGAGCAGGGCGCTCCCGCGCCGGATGTGATTTTCGTGTGTGTCAAGGGATACTCTCTCGCGGATACCGTGCCGTTCATCCGCAAGGCAGCAGGCAGGGACACGGTAGTTATTCCGATGCTCAACATCTACGGCACGGGCCGTGCCCTGCAGGCGGAGCTGCCTGAGCTGCTCGTCACGGACGGCTGCATCTACATTTCGGCCAACAGGATTGCGCCGGGCGTCATTCAGAAGCACGGTGCGATCTGCCGTATCGTGTACGGACTGCCGAGCCACAAGACCGATCATCCGGTGCTGCAGCAGGTCGAGACCGACCTCAAAAATGCCGGAATCGACCCGGTTTATTCTCCGTATGTCGAGCGCGACACGCTGCTCAAATTTGCGTATGTGTCGCCGAATGCGGCCTGTGGACAGTATTATCACGCGAAAGCTGCGGAAATGCAGCATCCGGGCGAGGTGCGCGACAGCTTTGTACGCCTGATAAAAGAGGTCGTTGCGCTGGCGGACAAGATGGGTATTCCGCTGGAGAACAGGCCGGGGGAGCTGGTCGAGCGCAACCTGCGCATTCTGGATGCGCTTGCACCGACCGCGTCTACCTCTATGCAGCGCGATATGGAAGCCGGCAAGCAGTCCGAGGTGGATGGTTTGATTTATCAGGTTGTGCGTCTGGCAGAGCAGTACGGCGTGGATGTGCCGGAGTATCGCAAAATCGCAGAGACGGTAAAAAAACAGACGGAAAATAAGTGAAAACGGCAAAGACCCGGAATCTTCCGAAAAAGATTCCGGGTCTTTGCGCTATAGGTGGTGATGCTGTTTCGACTGTCATTGTAAACAACGACAAGAAATTTCACTGCACACCGTCCGACGGACGGTGACATTCGCAATCCTTTTCGAGCGCCTGAAGCTGCTGCTCCATGGTTGGCACCTCACACTTGCCGGTGCGGATGGCTTCGCGCACGACTTCGGGCGTGGCGGGCACCTTATTGATGCGCACGCCGATGGCACGCGACACAGCGTTGAGAATCGCCGGTGTGACGGGCACGGTCGCAACCTCGGAAATGCCTTTTGCGCCGAACGGGCCCTGCGGTTCCGGGTCCTCGATTAAAATAATCTCGTAATCCGGCGTATCCTCGGCGCGCGGCAGACCCAGCTGACGGTACAGCGTCTTGACCGGATAGCCGTTTTTCGTCGGATATCCCTCGGTCAGTGCGTAACCCTGTCCCATCGAGCACGAGCCGTGCATCTGACCCTCGATGATATGCGGATTGATGGCGCGGCCGACATCGTGCGCCGCGATGATCTTGAGCAGCCGGACCTCGCCGGTTTCCGTGTCCACCTCGACAATGGCGGCCTGCGTGGCATACGCATACGCCGGAAAATTGCGGTATTTTGCACCGCGCTGCTTTGCACCCTCAAAATCACCGATGGCGAAGCACGGGTTGGATGCATAATAGTATTCCGCGCGGCGTTCCTCGCCCAGCCGCCATGGACGGCTGTCTAAATCCTGTTTGAGCTTGACGCACGCCTCATATACCGCCCGGCCGCCGCACAGCGTCTGCCGCTCGGAAACCGATTCGCCGGTCGGGATGGTCAGCTCGGTGTCGCCGTTGGTGATGTAAATATCCGCGATATCCATGCCGAGCGTTTCCGCCGCGATCTGCGTCATGGCTGTACGGAAGCCCTGTCCCATATCCGTGCCGGAAACGATCATGTGCAGCTGTCCGTCGCCCTGCAGAATCAGCCTGCACGCACCGTCATCGGTGAAAATACCCTTGCCGACGCCTACATTCTTGAATCCCGAGGCCATGCCCCAGCCGAGCACCTTGCTGCCCTTGGGATATTGTCCTTCGTACTCCTTGAGCGCCTTTTTCAGGCTTTTTTCGCATTGATTGATGGTATCCATCATACCCATGCTGTATTTGAGCACCTCACCGCCGACCGAGGTCGCACCCGGATAGACCGCATTGCGCCGGCGCAGCTCGAACGGGTCGATATCCAGCTTTTCCGCCATCATGTCTATCGCAGTTTCAATGGAGATCGCAGCCTGATTGATGCCGTAGCCGCGGAACGCGCCGCCCTGCAGATTGTTATTGCGGATCGCCGAGCCTTCCACCTTGACATTGGGAATGATGTACGGGCCGCCGCTCATCAGCGCGCCGGTCATCAGCGTGCCGTAGCTTTCGCACTCGTACGGTCCGCCGTCCGAGAACATGCGGCAGTCCAGATACTGGAACTTGCCGTCCGGCGTGAAGCCGATCTCGTAATCCGTATGGTAACCATGGCGTTTGGTAGTGAGGATCAAATCCTCCTTGCGCGTCAGCGTAATCTTGACCGGCTTGCCGCAGGCGTGAGCGGCAACAACCGCCGGTGCTTCGAGAAATGAGTCGCATTTTTTACCGAAGCCGCCGCCGAGCGGTGTCACGATAACGCGGATATCCTCCTCCGGCTTGTTCAGAATCTTTGCCAGCATACTGCGGATTTCAAACGGCGCCTGTGTGCAGGAATAGAGGATCGTTTTGCCGTCCTGCACCATGCCGATAGCCGAAACCGGCTCCATGCAGGCGTGCTCCTGCGGCTCAATATCCTTGGAGACGTTGAGCTTGACGATATCCGTTCGCTGCTTTGCCTGCTCCACATCGCCGCTGACGCGGCCAGTGTGCACGATGAAGCTGTTTTTGCGGTAGCCGTCCGCCATGGTGTAGATACCGGGCAGTTCTTCATAGTCGATTTTGACCAGCTTGACGGCCGCTCTCGCGTGCGCCGCCGTATCCGCGACAACCAGCGCGAGATGGTCGCCGAGGAAGTTCACCTCGTCCGTGCTGAACACCGGCTGTTCGGGTGTCCATGTGCCGATTTTGTTCATGCCGGGCACGTCAGCCGCCGTCACGATGCGGACAACGCCCTCCGCCTGTTCGGCGGCGGAGTAGTCCACCGCGTTGATCTTTGCGTGCGGCGCCGGCGCCCAGACAAATGCACCGTGCAGCAGGGTATCCGCGCCGATGTCCTCCGCGGTGTAGTCGTCGCAGAATTTCAGTTTGCCGCCGGTCTTGTCCATGCCGTCCACATCCCAGACCGACCTGCCGACCGCAGAGCCGGTGATGGGCGGCACGACCTGATCTTCACCGACCACGATGACCGTGCTCTCGTGGTCGCGGAATGTGTCGATAGACGGGTCCTCGCCGCGCAGGCGCGCCGCTGCCAGCTTGACGGCCTCGATGATCTTGACATAGCCTGTGCAGCGGCAGTAGTTGTTCTTCAGCCCGTCGCAGATTTCCGGCTCGGTCGGGGCCGGATGGTGCAGCAGCAGCGCCTTTGTCGCCATCACCATGCCCGGTGTGCAGAAGCCGCACTGCACAGCGCCGACATCGAGAAACGAGTGCTGAATCACCTGCAGCATGGTGTCATTTGGTGCGTTTTCGATGGTTTCGACGGCTTTGCCGTCCAGTCGGCGCACGAGCGTCACGCATGAACGCGTCAGCCTGCCGTCCACCAGCACGCTGCACGCGCCGCAGTGACCGGTGCTGCAGGCTTCTTTTGTGCCCTTCATGCACTTTACATTGCGGAGATATTCGAGCAATGTGCGGTTTTCGCCGCCTTCTATTTCAATTTGTGTGCCATTGAGCGTAAATCGTAGCATGGGATTTCGCCCTCCTGCCGTTACTTGATTTTTGCTTTGATGCGCATGAAGCGTCTGTGACCGGAGTCAAGCGCCTCGTAAAAGTCCTCGCTGTCCTTCGGGTCGTCCTTTGTCAGCTTAGAGATCACATACATCAGCACAAACGCGGTCGCCAGACCGATCGTGCCGTACCACACATAGCCGAGATTCCAGACGAAGAAGGTCAGGCAGATAATGATCGCACCGACCGAAATCGAGGTGATAGCGGCTTTTCGGGTTGCCCACTTGCAGTAAATGCCGAATACCAGCGCCGGGAACAGCGATTCGACCAGGGAATCCGCGAAAATCATCAGATTGTAGACGTATTCCCAGTGCATGAGCGATACGGCAACTGTTACGGCACCGAACAGCAGAATCACCACGCGGATAACCGAGGTTTCGGATGTCTTGAATTTGCAGTGACCGATACCGACCAGCAGGTCCTTGTAGATGATAGAGGACATGACCATCAGCAGCGCATTTGCGGTGGACAGACCGACCGCCAGTACGCCGATGAGGAACACGATCATCAGAATCTGCGCGAGCAGACCGTGCGTGCCCGCGATGATGTTGCACATATACGGGATAACCAGTTCGGTTTCCGAGCTGGTAAGGTCAGGCATGGCAGCCAGCGCGACCAGACCGATGAGCATCGTGCCGCCCCAGACAATGATCTGCAGGAACGGTGCAAGGAACGCCATCTGACGCTGGTCCTTCAGGCCCGCGCTGTAATAGCCCGAGCGCACAAAGACCTGCGGCAGCAGCAGCGTGTAGCCGAACGCGCACGCGAGCGGATAGCTGACGCGCGACGGATAGGTGCATATGCCGATCGGACCCGGATAGGAGAACCAGTCCGGTGTCTGCACGCGGACGGTCTGGAATGCCTCGATGATCGAGCCGTTGAATACGATCTTGAGCGTTACGAAAATAATTGCCCACAGCGCCAGAATGAAGAACCAGCCCTGTACGGCATCCGCCAGTGCGGTGGATTTTACGCCGCCGAGCATGACGAATACCGTCATGATAATGCCGCAAATGAGCGTAAACGTCTGCGAGGATACCGCGCCGCCGGTGGCTACCTCAGCTGCACGTCCGCCGGCTACCAGTACCGCCGAGATAAACGGCACGGCGCAGATAATGTAAACAATGTCGATGATAACGGTCAGCGCCTTGGACTTGTAGCGGCAGAAGAAGAAATCCGCCGGGGTGGTGAAGTGCTTTTGCTGGTTGACCAGCCATACCTTGGTCATCGTGAAGTAGCAGATGATCGGGAACATGGAGTAGATGCACATCTCCGAGAAGAAGTAGCCCAGTCCGTAGCGGTAATACGCGCCCGGACCTGCGAAAAATACCCAGACGCTCATGCAGGAGGCGATATAGGTCATGACCATGACCGGCCACTTGAACCGGCCGCCCTGCAGATCGACCTTGCCTGCGTCACGTTTTTCCTTCCATGTGGTGTAGCGTGCGATAGCGATCAAAAATAGAAAATATGCCGCAAAAACGATCCATACCGTTTTGCCTGAAAGTAAACCCTGTGTTGTCATTTCTCTAATATCCTTTATCTGTCCTGTTTCGCGTCGGAAACGGCGCTGTCCGCTGCCGGTTCGTCCTGTTCCTCATCCTCGATGAGAGGATATTCCTTTTCGGTCAGCTTGCAGCCGATATACACGGAGAGCACCGTGCCGACAAAGCTGATGAGGCCGTGTACGATGCAGGCCGTTTCGCTGCCGTAGGGAGGGAATCCCGGGAAATTATAGAATACCCAGAAGAACAGCACAGACGCCAGCCAGATTTTCTCTGTTCTGCCGATTTTCATTTTGTGTCACCTTGTTTTCTTGTTTATATGTAATTTCAGGTATGCATTTAGTCCTGAGAGCGCCACTCGTCAAGCAGCGCATCCGAATCTACGACAAGTCCCAGATGCAGCGAGATCATGCGCAGCGCAGGCTCTTCGAGGTGCTCGGAGCCGCGGGTCAGGTCGCGCGGCACGACGACGCGGAAATCGCGGTTTGCGGCATCGAATGCAGTGTTGATAACGCAGCAGTCGGTCATGCAGCCGGTGAGCACCACGCGGCGGATGCCAAGGTTGCGCAGCAGCAGCTCCAGATCGGTCGGATAGAACGCGCTCAGGCGCTTTTTGGTCGTTACCATGTAGTCCTCGTCGTGTACATCGATGGACATTCTGTTCCAGCGTGTGCCTTCGATGGCGTGCTCTGCGATGTTGGGAATCTCACCAACCGTAACCGGAAACACCATGCGCCACGCAGACGGAAACAGCTTTTCGTCTGCGCCGCCCTTACGCAGCGTTGAGCGGACATGGATGATTGGCAGACCGAGCGCGCGTGCTTCGTTCATGAAATGATTGAGCGGTTTGATGATCTCGCGTCCTCGCGGAGACGGACATGGACAGTCCGGGGCGGTTGACAGGTGTCCATCGTGCATGTCAATCGTAATGACAGCCGTATCGCGGCGCTTAAGGAAAACCTGCTGTAATTGCCCCGGAACCTCCTTTTCGATGCTGTCAAAGTATGCTTTCATTTGATTTTTCTCCTTCCCGGCAAAACGCCGCAGCAATCTGTGCGGCGCTGTCAATAGCGGTATTGGAGTTATTATAGCACATGTGTCATGACATGTGCAAATGTTTTGGTCGGGCGGGTGAAAGATTGTGAGGGATAGAGATCGGGCGATGTTGGACGGGAGGGAGGCGATGCGGCTATCTGTGTCGCTCCTGTGAAGGGAGCGACCGGGGACTTCAACTATATGTTGATGGTATATCAATTTCAATCCACGCTCCCGCGAAGGGAGCGACATTGCCGAGCAGCTTGCCGTCCTTGTAGATGGCATTTCAATCCACGCTCCCGCGAAGGGAGCGACGGCTTTGACCCGTATCTGGGTGCGACCGTGATGCAATTTCAATCCACGCTCCCGCGAAGGGAGCGACGTGCAATGCGTTTAAGTACCTCTGGCGGCACCGATTTCAATCCACGCTCCCGTGAAGGGAGCGACGCACCATGTAGTTCTGACCGTCAATCTGCTTTTCTATTTCAATCCACGCTCCCGCGAAGGGAGCGACCGGATCGTGCCAAGTCGTACAATGTTCCGTTGGAATTTCAATCCACGCTCCCGTGAAGGGAGCGACCGGGGTACGTCTTTCGGATTCTCCATTCCTCCGGCATTTCAATCCACGCTCCCGTGAAGGGAGCGACGGATTTCCTGTGCTGGACAAAAAGCAGCCATACAAATTTCAATCCACGCTCCCGTGAAGGGAGCGACCAGACGGTTGCCCTCGTTATCGGTAACTACACCAATTTCAATCCACGCTCCCGTGAAGGAAGCGACACGAGATTTCTGTTGTTGATGCTAAAAAACTGCTGAAATTTCAATCCACACTCCCGCGAAGGGAGCGACGATCATGACGGCCGCTGATTATCACGCATGGAAAATTTCAATCCACGCTCCCGCGAAGGGAGCGACGATTGCTTTTATCGCATGTTTGAGCGGGTAGAAGTATTTCAATCCACGCTCCCGTGAAGGGAGCGACTGGGATTCCAAAAGTTGAACGTGCCTTCCTCAAGATTTCAATCCACGCTCCCATGAAGGAAGCGACCTTCCGAAGCAGCACCGCATTGCAGGTCGTACAATTTCAATCCACGCTCCCGTGAAGGGAGCGACTTGCGACCGTCTGCGGACGAAATCTTGTGAACCTTATTTCAATCCACGCTCCCGTGAAGGGAGTGACGGATTGACCTTGAAAAATCAATCTCTGCGCTGGAAATTTCAATCCACGCCCCCGCGAAGGGAGCGACCTCCGAAGCGGACGAGGCGGTCAAGCTGTCGCACATTTCAATCCACGCTCCCGTGAAGGGAGCGACTCGCGGTCGGCAGAACGTGATGGGCGCTATGCCGATTTCAATCCACGCTCCCGTGAAGGGAGCGACGCGCGGTAGCCACACCAGGCGTATGCAGGACGTATTTCAATCCACGCTCCCGTGAAGGGAGCGACCGTATCTGGTGTAGGTTTGGCTTACCGTGCGGAGTGATTTCAATCCACGCTCCCGTTGTGTGGAGTGATGACAGTTTGCGGATTATTTCAATCCACGCTCCCGTGAAGGGAGCGACTATGCGCCCTTCGCCCAGGGCGCCGGATACGGTAAATTTCAATCCACGCTCCCGTGAAGGGAGCGACGAACGCTGGATCAACCGAATCCGTGAACTCGAGGAATTTCAATCCACGCTCCCGTGAAGGGAGCGGCAGGAAACCGCCGAACCTGCGGCCATCGGACCCGAGATTTCAATCCGCGCTCCCGTGAAGGGAGCGACGTACGTCTGGCAGTGTACCATGGACGCATACACCATTTCAATCCGCGCTCCCGTGAAGGGAGCGACACGCCCATGCGGATCAGCTTGCGGATGTAGTCCGGCATTTCAATCCGCGCTCCCGTGAAGGGAGCGACCGCTTCTCATCCTGACGGTAGACAAACCGGGCATATTTCAATCCACGCTCCCGTGAAGGGAGCGACGCGGCGATGGCGTACCGGATCATGTGGGTATTGTCATTTCAATCCACGCTCCCGTGAAGGGAGCGACGCAAGCGCGCAGCAGCGGCAAAGCAGCAGGCAATATTTCAATCCACGCTCCCGCGAAGGGAGCGACGCACCACAACAATAGCGTCAAGCAACGCTTGCACATTTCAATCCACGCTCCCGCGAAGGGAGCGACTTAAGAAGATCGCCACATACATCAAAAACGATACCATTTCAATCCACGCTCCCGCGAAGGGAGCGACAAAGAAACGGGATAATGGAGTTGACCACCGTTCCATTTCAATCCACGCTCCCGCGAAGGGAGCGACTTCGGTGCGGTATCTACCACACGCGAGCCAGACAGATTTCAATCCACGCTCCCGTGAAGGGAGCGACGCACATGGGTGATTTCGCCAGCTATCTCGATTAAATTTCAATCCACGCTCCCGCGAAGGGAGCGACGGTTAGCGTAAACAAGAATCGGGGTCAGAATCGCAAATTTCAATCCACGCTCCCGTGAAGGGAGCGACGAGCAATAGCGACTTGCGGATTGACCATGCCGCTATTTCAATCCACGCTTCCGTGAAAGGAGCGACGGCGCGTTATGGTTATGGCAACGCTCACCGTCCCTTTTTAATCCACGCTCCCGCGAAGGAAGCGACATAAATCGCTCACGGCGTTGGGGGATTTTGCAAAATTTCAATCCACGCTCCCGTGAAGGGAGCGACCCGTCCGAGTTCGGCGGCACGGCTGACGTGGAGGATTTCAATCCACGCTCCCGCGCGTTTTGCGCACGCGCCCATGAGCGCCGGAGACGCGCCTGCATAGCTGAAGCTGATAATTCTGGCGAGGGCATGGAGCGGAAATCGAGCCGTTACCTGCTTCTCGCGGTTGACGACAACATTTTCGCCATCGAGTGTCAGATAGGCGTCCTCGGAGGTGACAAACAGCGTGTTAAGCAGCTTTTTCATTCCTCCATCGCTCCTTTCAGGTATCCGGAGACAGATTTTGCCTTCATCAGCTTGGGCAAACACAATTCCTTAAGCGAGCAGGCCGAGCAGCCTTTCTGCGGTTTTACCTTAGGCGTGCAGCCGCGGCGCAGATAGTCGTGCATTTCGGCAAGGCTGTCGCGTACACGCTGCCGCAGTTCGGCTGTAAATTCGACAGGCGTCCGTCGGCGCGGTTCACCGTAGAACAGCGCACCGTCGGAAATCTGACAGCACAGCATTTCCTCAAGGCACATCGCCTGAGCGCACAGCTGCAACTTGTCCGCGTCGTGCGGCTTGGGCTTGCCGCGCTTGTATTCGACCGGAAACGGTGACCACAGTCCGTCTCGTCCCTGCAGGGCAACGCCGTTTTCCGAGCGATGAAATTCCACCACATCGCATTCACCGGACACGCCGAGTACCGTCGAATGGATGCGCATGGCACGAACAATCCGCAGGTCGCCGCGGCTTTCTGTGCCGCCGCCGTGCGCTTTCTCGTGCAGAATCGAGCCGTCCACCGTGCGGTAATTCTCCGCCCACTGGTGCTCCACATGGATGAGCGCCCATTGCCGACGGCAGAATGCGAAATGCTGCAAACCGGAGAGCTGGAGGAAGTCCTCCTCGGCGTAGATTACCCCAGTACCTTGCAGGTCACGCCGGCCGGCAAGTTGGCTTCGTCAACCGTGATGGTGTAGTCCGTGTACGCACGCGGCGCAATCACGCCTTCGTTGTGCTCGGCATGAACCAGATCAAACAGCTTGTGCGAGGGTGCGTTGCCAAGCTCGGAATCATGCTTGAACACAATCAGCTGGCGTACAGCCATCTTGCCGCGAGCAGCCGAATGGTCGTTCTCGAACATGTTGATGATTGCCGTCCACAGCAGTTCAAGGTCAGCCTCAGAGAATCCGGTCGTCTTGCGGGCGAGATTTGCGGAAACATAGCCTTCCGCACGGTACAGACCGTAAGGCACGATGTACTTACGGCCCATTTCGGTGCCCTTTTTCTCCGCGTCAGCCTCGGTGGTGATGGCAACACGCGTGATGGTGACTTCCTGCGGCACAATGGGATCCACACTGCGGGCAAAGCCAAGCTGTACCGGACCGCGCACCTGTCCGCAGTTGAGCGCACCCTTGACAAAGGTGGTCATAACCGCACCGAATGTGCGAATATCGTAGAAATTCTGGCACATAAAGTCACGCAGCTTGCTGTCAAGCTGATCGTCCTTCTTCTTTGCATCCTTGAGCTTGTCCGGCGCTACGCCAACATAAGCGCAGGCTTCCGCATCGCTGCGGTTGAGCGGCACACTGTCCTTAACGTAAATGCGGTAGCCGGATTCGCCTTCCTTGGCCATCTCTACATAGTTGCGGATTTTGCGCTTGAGGCATACATCGGTCACCAGACCGTAGCCGGTTTCCGGGTCGATACGCGGCATGTTGCCCGCATCCGGATCGCCGTTCGGATTGCCGTTTTCCACGTCGAAAAAGATTACAAATTCATAGCGGTTTTTGATGGGTTCCATTTACTTGTCCTCCTTTACTTTGCGATGGTAGTATCCAAGATAAAAACAGGTGGTTTCTTCGGGGTTATAGCGAGAGGGAAGTGTCTCGGTCAGTAGAGAGAGCAGATGTTCCTTTTCGTTTTGCAATTTAACGGCGTAATTGTGCTTATTGCGCATCAGTTTTTTTATATGGTACTCACTAAGCGGAATAATTTTATTAAATGCAGTTTTAGGAGTGGAGCCAGCCGCACGAAAATAGCTGTCCTTAATACTGCGGTTGATCTGATAATCTACAGATGCAAGCTGAATCTGCTCGAGGACATAAAATAACTGTCCCAGAACGTAGGGCTGATAGGTGCAGTCTTCGTTCAAGTGCATATATGCCACCTCTTTTAGAATAGAATAGTTAGACTGATTTTCGCAGTTTTTCAGCAGATACGCCTTCAAAATTGCGGCACGCCGCCAGTTTACCTCGGAATCCGCGCGGATACGGAGCATAATGCCGTTCAGCAGTGCAGCCGGATAAAGGTCACCGTTCCAGACAGCGCGGGCAGTCGCACCGGCCATAACCGGACTCGGCTTTTTGTCGCGGGCACTCTGGTTGACGGTTTCGGCAAGCAGCTGCCACAGCGGCAAAAAGCCGGCAGGCGCCTTCGCCGGACGCTTGATTTCCAGACGTTCATAGTGCGCGTTGACGTTCTTCATCAATTCACCAAACGTGTTTTTATAGAAGAATCGCACACTCAGACGCGCAGCATTCGGTGCCAGACCGAGAATGTAGAATGCACGGTCAGGATCAAGATTTAATTCCTGACACGGTTCGCTGTCTGCAAGGTGTTTGAGCGCAGCGGATAAGTCATTATCCGACCAGCTTTGCGTGTTATTGCCCATAAGGCAGCTGAAAAAATCAGTATACTGCGGTTCCGCGGTCTCCGCCCAGCAAACGACAGTGGTGTCGCCGATGTACTGCGTATGCTCGCGGTCAGCCAGCAGGTGATTGAGCGCCGTCGTATAAGCAAATGCAGCGTGCTTGCCAACAGGTGCGTTGTAGTTCTGCTCGTGACCGTAGGAACAGAAGGCGGGTGCGTTGAACGATACAAGTGCGGCGCCGCTGGACTGCGCATCACGCACACCTTTGATGGCAGGATGAACGGCGGCAATCTCATCGAGTTCGCCGGTGACAAGACATTGCTGTTTAGGTGCATCGGAGTCACCGTCATAATGCGCCTGCCATGCAGCGCAGATGGCCGGATCATCTGCCGGATACTGCCTATTCACATAAAATACCAGATTGGCACCGGAAATGATTTTGTCGTAATCATTGACAAGAGCAGGGTGCTGTGCAGCTTCGGCAGGCTGCCATGTATCAAAGAAGGAGAGAATTGCGTGTGCGAAAGGAGAGTCCACGGTGTCTAACAGCTTGTGGTGCAGCTCGGCAGCGGCGTGAAAGCATTGCAGACTGCGTTCCGGTTTGCCTTTTGCGTCTATGCCAAGCAGATATGCCGAATTATCCCACATAAAGTTGGACGTGACACCGGAAGAACGTTTGACTGCCGCCGGCAGACGAATATCCTCGCGCGGACGGAGCACTTTCTTTTTGCCTGCATCCACTTCATGCAGCAGCGGAATAACCTGGGCGAGTTCACCGTTTTCTCGCAGCTGGAGCGCATAACTGATTTTCGGTCTGCCCCAGCCGGGCGCATCAATTTCACCGCGGGCATTGAGGGCATCATAATATTGCGTCAGCGCCTGCAAAATCATTTGACCACCTCCGCACTGTGAATCGGGGGAACCTCCATGACACCGTCTACCAGCTTGGCGCGGAAGAACATCGGTGTGATATTGGCGGGATCGCTGTAATCCATGTCGAGCAGCATCCAGCCGAGATCGTGTTCACCGAGCAGTTCCTCCGGACAAGGCGGAAGTTGTTCACAAAGCTCAAACTTTACCGGAAATTCCCGTGTGCCGAAGTAGGGCATACTGTAGCACTGTCCGCGGCGCAGACGGCGTTTCATAATGTCCTGAAACTTGCCGGGATTGTCAGTCGGCGCAGCCTTGTTGGTCATTTCAAAGTGCGCTTCAATGACATAGTGGACATCACGCAGTACCATTGCGGCACGTTGCTGAATGCTTTCCGACGCAGCGAGGTACAGCTCACCCTTGGGTTTGGCAATCCACGCCTTGACCGAACGCGCGTTGATGGTGTCCTTTACCTCGTTTCGGCGGATGTTGGTGAAGTGAATCGGCGCACAGACATGAATGCGGTCGATGATCCAGCGCAGACCGGGGTGCCAGTAAATACTTTCCAGTAGTCCGCGTGCCGCCGAGGGTGTCATGCAGTCATAGCTGACGCGTTCGGTCTTCATTTCAGGTCGGCTGAATAGAGCGTATGGACCGCTGACTTCAACTTGAATTGACATTGGTATATTTCCCTCCTTTACGAAGCCTTGCCAGATATTCCTTGGCATCAACAGAGAGTGGGATATGTGACAGGGCTTCGGTGTAATTTATTGGATAGACAGGGAAACAAACTTCCTTATCCATGTTTATATCATAGCACTAAAATAAAACAAGAACAACTAATTTCATGAAAAATGTTTTCAACAATATGCATAAATTTAAGAGGGAAGATTTATGCATGTATATAAATTAATACATATAGAGGTTGTATGTATTTCTATTATTCATGAAAAAAGTTATAATAATATTATTGTCGCTGCGAACAGCGTGGATTGAAATATGAAAAATGTTTTCAGTAGAAGAACGAGAGAATGTAATTGCATTCTCTCGTTTTTCTTTCACCCGAAAAACGCCTGACCGCTGTCAGCCTTGAGCGACAGACCGGTCGCTTCACTGTACAGCGAGGCATCGGTCAGCACAGCGCTACGGTCGTCCAGTCCGTTGCGCTCATCGGCGAGGAGCAGCGCACCGGCGTCGTACAGCGCCTGAAAATGCTCATCATACACCTGCACGGCATACTGCCCAAGCTGCCGATACAGCTTTTTAGAGCACGCACCATCGCAAAGCCGCTCAATGAGTTCGGAACCGTCCTTCCACGGAATATAAACTGTGCGTGTGTCGTTGTCGATCATGTGAAATTTCTCGGCGATCGTGCGGAACGGATACAGAGAACCGCCGCGTCCGCGTTCAAACGCGTCGATCACGCCGATTTTGTCAATCGCGGAACCGTTCAGCTTGCGCAGTTCGCTGAAATAGCTCTGCATTGTCTGCGGAGAAGCGGGATCGGCATTGTTATCCAGCGCAGTATTTGTCGCACCGATGGCTTGTCCAAACAGTGGCGGAGCCTTCTCCGTGCGGCGGAAAATGGTAACAATGCTGTCCTCTGCGGCACGCTTGCCCTCACGGTTGCAGCGTCCGGCGGCCTGCAGAATGGAATCTAGACCCGCCAGTTCACGATAAACGGCGGGGAAATCTATGTCAACACCGGCTTCAACAAGAGAAGTCGATACGACACGGCAGGGCAAACCGTCATTCAGTCGGCGTCGGATTTCCTCGAGCACCGCACGGCGATGCTTCGGCACCATCAATGTGGACAGGTGGAAACTGCCTTCCTCCGGCAATTGCGAGAAAATGGACTGCGCCGCTTTGCGGGAATTGACGATGCAGAGAACCTGCTCATGTGTACACAGCTGCTCAGCGAGTACGTCATCCTCGAGTACACCGACCTGCCGGAATGTCACACGGCGGAATTTGTCAAAATAGAACGGAATCTCCGGACAAATCTCGGAAACTGCGTGCGACGGTGCGAATCGCTGTATCAAATCGCCGAGTACCGGCTGGGTAGCCGTACACAGCACAGCGGTTGCGCCGAACTGCTCTATCAGAGCACCGATGGCTGCAACGCACGGTATCAGGTGGCACAGCGGAAGCATCTGCGCTTCGTCGAAAATAATCACGCTGTTCGCCAGATTGTGCAGCTTGCGGCACTGTGAGGAACGGTTAGCGTACATCGACTCGAAAAACTGAACGGCGGTTGTGATAACGAGCGGGCTGTCCCAGTTTTCGGCGGCCAGTGCCTTGGGATCGGGATTGCCGTTTTCCTCATCGTTCTCGAACTGTACACCGGAGTGATGCTCGAGTACGTTCTCATCGCCTAAAATACCGCGGAAAACATCGGCATTCTGCTCGATGATGGAGGTATACGGCACAACATAAATCACACGTTTCATACCGTGCTCAACGGCATGATGCAGCGCAAATGCGAGAGAACTGGTCGTTTTGCCGCCGCCGGTCGGAACCGTAAGCGTGTAAATGCCCTTGGGATTAGCTGCGGCGGAAATGCACGCCCGCAAGATCTGCTGACGCAGCTTGTTCAGCTCGGAAGTCGGGTTGTCCCATTCATTTAGCCTGGTCTGTAAGCGGGTGAGCAGCGTTTCGAGTGAATCTCCGGCGCCGCGCGGCATATCGCCCTGCATGAACTGCTCGGTGTCCAGATAATCCGCATCCACCAGACAGGAGTACAGCATGCGCGTGCGGAATGACTCGGAAAGCGACGGCCTGGTGACCGGACGCTGCGGCAGGCGTACCGGCGGAATGGGATAATCCGGGTCGAGCGGCGGAATAGCGGGAGTGCCCCACTTTTTGATTCTGCCGGTGAAAGTAGCTGCACCGAGCGGATCTTTTGTACTGCCAAAGTCCGGCAAACCGCTGTGATGCCCCATGACACAAGCGGCTAAGAGCAGATTGTTTGACAACATGATGTTTTGTGCACCGGCGGTTGCATGATCGACCTTTGGACCATTATCCAGAAGACGGTGCTGAAATGCGGCGGTTGCTTTGCCGTCATCGTGGTGAACACCGGCTTCGTGACCTTCGGCTTGTGCACCGAATGCTTCGGCAAACTGCCCGCAGAGCGTGCCGACACTGCGCTCATGATCTGAGAGAAGCTGATATTCTGTGCGTTCAACGCCGTTTTCATTGATTGGGCGGGTGTGTGCGTAGAATTTTTTATCCATAGCGATCACCTTCTATTGAATTGTTACATACAGTATATAACAGTTGAAGTCCGATAAAAAGTACAACACCCAATATGCCTGCCAAGAAGACCACTTTGAATTACAGCAAACTGCTGAAAATATCAGTCAAATCCCATAGATTTTACTGACTTGATTTATACAAAACTGGCAAAACCGCCAGAAAACGAAATTCCTATAATTCCGAGGTTGACACTGGGGATTGACTGTGTTATTCTATAACCAACAAATCCAGTAGGGAATCGGAAGGGAGCGAGCAAAATGTTCATCGTAAACGCACGAATGTCGGGTCGAATGTGTATGAACATGCTGTATTATGCTCAGATGCTGCCTGACCGACAGAATACGAAATTACTTTGAACCGGCTTGCCTGACGCTGCGCGTCCTTGTGGATTCATTGCATTTTCTGAAGCGGGGAGCTATGAGCTTCCCGCTTTTTTGCGCATTTAAGAGGAATAAGGAGGAATTTTCTTGATAGAATTGTCACATATCTCGAAGGAGTTTGTGAGCGGCAAGCGAACCGTTCATGCGGTGCAGGATGTTTCGCTGACGATTGACAAGGGCGAAATTTTCGGTATGATCGGCTTTTCCGGTGCGGGTAAATCGACGCTGGTGCGCTGCATCAATCTGCTCGAGCGACCGACCTCTGGCAAGGTGATCGTAGATGGTCAGGATATGCTGTCGCTCTCGGCAAAGGAGCTGCGGCAGGCCCGCAAGAAGATCGGCATGATCTTCCAGCACTTCAACCTGATGCCCTCGCGCACCGTAGCCGGCAACGTAGCGTATCCGCTGCGCGGCAGCGGCCTTTCCAAGCAGCAGATTGCGGAAAAGGTACAGCGCCTGCTTGATCTGGTCGGCATCGGTGATAAGGCGGAGGCGTACCCCAAGCAGCTGTCCGGCGGTCAGAAACAGCGTGTAGCAATCGCTCGCGCACTGGCCAACGACCCGAATGTGCTGCTCTGCGACGAGGCTACCTCGGCGCTCGATCCGCAGACCACCAAGGCGATTCTGCAGTTGCTCAAGCACCTGAACGAAACCCTCGGCATCACGGTCGTTATCATCACCCACGAAATGGCGGTCGTCAAGGAGATCTGCCACCGCGTAGCCGTTATGGAGCACGGCAAGGTGGTCGAGTCCGGTGAGGTGTTCAACATTTTTGCCAACCCGAGAGAGGACATCACCAAGAACTTCATCCACACGACATCCAATCTCCGCAAGATCGAAGAACTCATCGCGGAGGATTCGCCGGTCGTCAAGCTCAATCCGGGCGAGCTTATCGTGCGCCTGAGCTACATTCAGCGCAATGTATCCGAGCCGCTCATCTCGACCGTATCGCGCAAATTCGATATTGTGCTCAACATCATCTTTTCGGATATTGCCATCGTGCAGGATGCGCCTATCGGCGGCACGGTAGCCATCATCAGCGGCGAGCGTGAACAGATCACGCAGGCAATCGCCTATCTCAGTGAGAAAAACGTAGGAGTGGAGGTCATCAAGGATGCAAGAGTTTCTGAATAACATCATTCCGAACGTAATGGCAAAGCTGCCGGACTTCTACGCGGCCATCGGTGACACGCTGCTCATGGTGGTCTGGTCGGGTGCAATCTCGTTCGTGCTCGGTCTGGCACTGGGCGTGCTGATCACGGTCACCAAGCCGGGCGGCATTCTGGAAAACAAAATCGTCTATCAGATTCTGGACAAGCTGGTTAGCCTGTTCCGTTCCATCCCGTTCATCATCCTGCTGACGTGGGTAATGCCGGTTTCCCGTGCGATTATGGGTACGGCAATCTATGTTCGGGGTGCAATCGTTCCGCTGGTATTCGGTGCGGTGCCGTTCTTCACCCGTCAGGTGGAGAGTGCACTTGCCGAGCTGGACGGCGGTCTGATCGAAGCGGCGCTCTCGATGGGCTCCACACCGCTGGAGATCATCTTCCGCGTATACCTGAAGGAAAGCGTAGCCGCCATCGCGCGCGGCACAACCATCACGGCGATCAGCCTGCTCAACCTGACTGCAATGGCCGGTGTCGTTGGTGCCGGCGGTCTGGGCGACTTCGCCATCCGTTACGGCCATGACCGCAACATGCTGGACGTTACCAACGTCACTGTGCTGGTCCTCGTTATCATTGTTTGTATTATGGAGTTCGTTGGCGGCAAGGTCGTCAAGAAGAACACGCATTAAGGAGTGTCTGACATGAGTATTTCCAATCGCAAAGTTGTTATTGTCGGTGCAGGCCATGTCGGCTCCCATGTCGGCTACGCACTGATTTCGCAGAGTTTAGCAGACGAGATTGTTTACATTGACTCCGATCACGCAAAGGCAGTCGCACAGGCGTTCGACCTGACCGATGCGACCAATTACCTTCCGGTCCGCACCAAAGTCATCGCCGGTGATTACAGCGATGCAAAGGACGCGCAGATTATGATCATTTCGGCAGGCCCGCTGCCGACCGGCAATCAGACCCGTATGGATACACTGGGTCAGACCATTGCCATTTTGAAGGATGTAACAAAATCCATCAAAGAATCCGGTTTTGACGGCATTATCGTCAATATCTCCAATCCGGCGGACGTTATCACGCATTACATTCAGCACACGCTGAACTGGGTACCGGAGCGTATCTTTTCCACGAGCACCACGCTCGATTCCGCAAGACTGCGCCGCGCGATCGCGCAGGAGATCGGCATTGACCAGAAATCCATCACCGCTTACGCGCTCGGCGAGCACGGCGAGAGCCAGATGGTCGCATGGTCGGCTGTCACCATTGCGGGCAAGCCGCTTTCCCAGTGGCGCGAGGAGTATCCGGACACCTTCGGCAAACTCGACCTGGATGCACTGGCCGATGCAGGCCGTGAAGGCGGCTGGACCATTCTGCGCGGCAAGCAGTGCACCGAGTTCGGCATCGGCGCTTCTGCCGCAGAGGTCGTTCGTGCCATCTTCTACAACGAGAACCGCGTTCTTTCGGTTTCTGTTCTGTTGGACGGCAAATACGGTCAGCACGATGTGTACGCCAGCGTGCCCGCTATCGTGGGTCGCGACGGCATCGCGCATATCATCGAGCTGCACCTCACCCCGGAGGAGCAGGAAAAGTTCAATGCATCCTGCAAGACCATGAGCGAGAATTATCAGCTGTCGCTCACATTATAAAAGCAGTTAATTAAAAATTTTGTTTCACAATAATGGAGGCACCTAAAATGAAGCTCAAAAGAATCATCGCACTGTCCCTGTCCGCAGCGACCCTCGCCCTGTCCCTGACCGCCTGCGGCGGCTCGAGCAGCGCAGCTTCCGATAATGCACAGGCATCCGACAGCAATTCCGGCGATGCCGTAACCGTAAAGCTCGGCGTAGTAGGCAGCATCTACGAGGATCTGTGGACCCCGGCTAAGGAAAAGCTGGCTGACGAGGGCATCGACCTTGAGTTCGTACAGTTCTCGGACTACGTTACCCCGAACAACGCACTTGCTAACGGCGAGATCGATCTGAACGCTTTCCAGCACCGTATTTACCTGCAGAGCGAGATCGACAACTACGGCTACGAGATCGAGAATATCGGCAACACCTTTATTATCCCGCTGAACCTGTACTCCGACAAGGTTAAGTCGGTTGATGAGCTTAAGGACGGCGACACCGTAGCCATTCCGGACGATGTAACCAACGGCGGCCGTGCCCTCAAGGTTCTGGAAGCAGCGGGCCTGATCAAGCTGAAGGACAGCGCAGAGTTCAACCCGACCATCGACGACATCGAGACCTACAACACCAAGATCACCATCGAGGAGCTGAAGGCAAATGTAATCCCGTCCACGCTGGCTGACGTTACCGCAGCTGTCGTAAACGGCAACTACGCACTGGATTTCGGCCTTAAGACCGAGGACGCCATCTACAAGGATGACCAGCTGGACATCGAGGAGTACTGGAACCTGATCGCAGCGCGTTCCGCTGACCTCAAGGATGCGGACAAGCTGGAGACCTACAAGAAGGTCGTAGCAGCGTTCCAGTCCGATGAGACCGAGAAGGTATTCAACGACCAGTTCGGCGGCTACTTCATCAAGGCAGGCTGGGATCAGGATCTGCTGGCAGACAAGTAATTCATAATCGTTCCCAATGCCGCCGGAAACAACCGGCGGCATTTTCGGCAGGAGGAAACAGCAATGCAGATAGATAAAAAGGCTTTACAGAATACCATCGCTGATGAAGACCGTCTGCTTTTCGCAGAAAACATTCCGGCGGAATACCTGAGCGATGCGCTCGGCCGCCGCACCGGCACGGCGGATGCGCTCGTGTTCGCGCTCTCGACCGAGGAGGTCAGCGGCGTGCTCCGGTACGCCAACGAAAATGGCATCCCGGTCACGCCGCGCGGCGCGGGCACCAATCTGGTGGGCTCGACAATCCCGCTGTTCGGTGGTATCATTCTGGATGTATCCCGCATGAACCGCGTGCTCGAGCTGGACCGCGACACGATGACGGTCACCGTCGAGCCGGGTATGCTGCTCAAAGATCTGCAGGCGTATGTCGAGGAACGCGGTCTGTTTTACCCGCCCGACCCGGGCGAAAAGGCCTCGAGCATCGGCGGCAACATCAGCACCAACGCGGGCGGTATGCGTGCGGTCAAGTACGGCGTAACACGCGATTATGTGCGCGGGCTGGAGGTCGTTCTTGCGGACGGCACGGTGCTGAAAGTCGGCGGCAAGCAGGTGAAGGACGCGAGCGGACTGTCGCTCAAGCACCTGCTCATCGGCTCGGAGGGCACGCTGGCGGTCATCACCAAGTGCCTGCTGCGCCTTCTTCCCAAGCCGGAGACCACGGTGAGCGTGCTCGTGCCGTTTGCCGACCTCGGCACGGGTATCCGCAGCGTGCTGACGATTTTGCAGGCAAATGCCAACCCGACCGCAGTCGAGTTCATGGAGCGCAAGGTCGTAGCCCTCGGTGAGAGCTTTTCCGGCGTGCAATATCCGCGTCCGGATGCCGGTTCATACATCCTGCTGACGTTTGACGGCCACGAGAGCGAGGTCAACGCGAATATCGAGCGCGTGCGCCGCCTTGCACTTGACAACGGTGCCATCGACTATATCGTGCTTCGCAGTGCCGAGCAGGCGGCGGACATCTGGAAGGTGCGCGGTGCGCTCGTTATGGCGGTCGAGGCCGTGTCCGAGCAGGAGCCGGTGGACATTGTCGTGCCCATCAGCCACACGGCGGGCTTTGTGCGTTACATCAACGAGCTGGAAGCATCCTCAGGCGTGCGTATGATCGCGTTCGGTCATGCGGGTGACGGCAACGTGCATCTGTGCGTGGTGCGTGACGGCCGCGACCAGCAGACCTGGGAGCGTGAACTGCACGACAACATGGAGCAGGCCTACGCCAAGGCGTATTCCTACGGCGGCGTAGCCTCGGGTGAGCACGGCATCGGCATTTCCAAGCGGCCGTATTTCCTGCGGGAAACTGCGGAGGACAATCTCGCCGTGATGAACACCATCAAGACCGCCCTCGACCCGAAACATACACTGAACGACCAGAAATCTTACATTGTAGGAGGAAAATAACCATGCAGAGCTTATCTGAGCGCACCGCCGGCTTTACCGATTCGGTCATCCGCCGTATGACGCGCGTTTCCATGCAGTATGATGCGGTAAATCTGTCGCAGGGTTTCCCGGACTTTGAGCCGCCGAAGGAGCTGCTCGACCGTCTGGCGCAGGTGGCCTACGAAGACTATCACCAGTATTCGATCACATGGGGTTCGCAGAACTTCCGCGAAGCGCTGGCCGCCAAGCAGACGTATTTCATGGGCCGCAGGATCGACCCGAACACCGAGATCGTCACCACCTGCGGCAGCACGGAGGCGATGATGGCTGCGATGATGACAGTCACCAATCCGGGCGACAAGGTTATCATTTTCTCCCCGTTTTACGAAAACTACGGTGCGGATACCATCCTGTCCGGCGCAGAGCCGATTTATGTGCCGCTCGTGCCGCCGGATTTCCACTTTGACGCAAACGTGCTTGAGGACGCATTCCGTCAGCACCCGAAGGCCATCATCCTGTGCAACCCGTCCAATCCGTGCGGCAAGGTGTTCACCCGCGAGGAGCTGGAGATTATCGCGTCTCTCGCGGAGAAGTACGACACCTACGTTATTACCGACGAGGTATACGAGCATATCGTGTTCGCGCCGAACAAGCACACCTATTTTGCCACTCTGCCGGGCATGTGGGAGCGCACGCTGTCGTGCTCGTCGCTCTCCAAGACGTACTCGGTTACCGGCTGGCGGCTGGGCTACATCATCGCGCCGCCGGAGATTATCGACCGCGCGAAAAAGGTGCATGATTTCCTGACGGTCGGCGCGGCAGCACCCCTGCAGGAGGCCGTTGTCACCGGCCTGAAGATGGGGCAGGACTACTACGACGATCTGCAGGCCAAGTATACCCGCAAAAAGGATCTGTTCCTGAAAGGTCTGGACGATCTCAAAATCGCCCATACCGACCCGCAGGGCGCGTACTATGTTCTGCTCGACATTGCCGAGTTCGGCTACGAGAGCGACCTCGAGTTCTGCGAGGATCTGGCGCATTATGTCGGCGTAGGCGCGGTTCCCGGATCGAGCTTCTTCCGTGAGCCGGTCAACAACCTGATTCGCCTGCATTTTGCCAAGAAGGACGAGACGCTGCTCGATGCACTCAACCGTCTGGAAGGTCTGCGTGATAAGATCAAACCGAAACACCGATAAACAGGAGGAAAAGCCGTCATGGATGTAAAGAAAGCCGCAGCGGAAACGAAGGACTACATCGTATCCATCCGTCGGGAATTTCACCGGCACCCGGAGCTGAGCCTGCAGGAATTCCGCACGGCACAGCGCATTGAGGAGGAACTGGACAAGTTCGGCATTCCGCACACGCGCGTAGGCGAAACCGGCGTGCTCGGCACGCTGAAGGGCGCAAAGGACAACGGAAAAGTGCTGGTTCTGCGTGCGGATATCGACGCGCTGCCCATTGAGGAGACGCACGAGTGCGTCTATCGCTCGGAGAATGCAGGCGTTATGCACGCCTGCGGCCATGATGCGCACGCTGCCTGCCTTCTAGGTGCCGCGAAAATCCTGTCGGAGAACAGAGATGCGTTCAGCGGAAAGGTCCGTCTTGTGTTTCAGCCGGGAGAGGAAATCGGAAAAGGTGCAAAGCCGTTTGTCGCAGCCGGTGTGCTGGATGGTGCCGAGCGCGTGTTCGGTCTGCACACCGCGTATGATTTGGAGGCAGGCACGGTAGGACTCAAACCGGGCATCAACAACGCCGCAGTCGATCATTTCCGCATTCGCGTGCACGGTAAGTCCACGCATGTTTCCACGCCGCATCTGGGCGTAGATGCGCTGTACATCGCCAGCCAGATTGTCGTGGCAGTGCAGGGACTGGTTACGCGCCGCACTTCACCGACCGAGCCGGTCATCATCGGTATCGGCAAGCTGAACGCAGGCACGACCTACAACGCCGTGGCAGCATTTGCTGAAATGGAGGGCACAACGCGCACCATTTCGCAGGAGAGCCGCGACCGCGTCCGTGCACAGGTCAGTGAGACCGCGCAGAGCATTGCGGCGCTGTACGGCGGCACGGCGGAAATCGAGTGGACGGACTTTGCCGCTGCGCTCGTCAATGACCCGCAGGTGTGCGAGGAAGCTGCTCGGGTCGTGGACGAGCTGCTCGGAGAAGGACACGTTGTCACAGACCGTGAGCTGTCGCTCAGCGGCGATAATTTTGCCGAGTTTGAGCTGTATAAGCCGGGCGCGTATGCGTATCTCGGCACCGGCAATCCGGATTTGCCGCACACGATGATCACCAACCATAACGGCGGCTTCGATGTGGACGAGAATGCACTTGTGACCGGTGCCGGTCTGTATGTCGGCTACGCAGTCGCGCGGCTTGGATAAAGAAAGCGAAACGCTCAGCTATCGTTTGGCAGCTGAGCGTTTTGCTTTTGAAATTACAGTTTTGAACTTACATCCCGCACTCAAGTCCGTTATACCGTGTCACCACAAATGGATAGCTGAGTGTTTCAGGCTGGATGCCAAGCTGCCGCAGACCGGCGCACAAATCCTCGACAACCTGCATATCGTGGTCGCGCTGCGCAACGGACAGTTTCATTTTATCTCCATACGACGAGATCAGCAGCGCAAACGGCTGCACAGCACACGGCAGGATTGCGCCGTAATCGAGTACATACGGACGGCAGCTTTCCGGCAGGGCGAACCGGCCGACATTGGTAATGAGAAAGCTGTCCTCGAGCACAAAATCAGTCGTGACCTTCTGTGCCGCCTGCATTTTCTCCGCGAGCGGCATGTCTGCCTCATGCAGCAATTCACAGCGGTCTGCGGCGGCTTTTGCACGATAGAGCAGCTGTTCGCGCTGCATCTGATCCTTCAAAAACGCCTTCGTGCGCCGGAACACCTCATCATTCGGCAGATCGCGGTACTCCGGAAAATACGGCAGATCGATAAAGCAGATAAAATACCGCGTGGTAAGCGTTGGCAGCAGCGGACGCAGATCGACCGGAATCTCCGCGATAACCGGCTTGTCCGTTCCGCCGAACTTATCATCAAACGCTTTCATCATCAGCGGAGCCAGTACAGACAGCGGACTGACGCCGATGGACTTTGCGTAATCGTGCAGCTGAGAAAACGGGAACGTCACCTCGGTGACGACCTCGGAGCCGTCAGCGCCCCACTGTACCTCGGGGGCATGAACAGCCTCCGGCTTTTTCCAGATGCCATCCGGCGAAAACTCACGGTCTGCCAGCTGCTCGTAGCCGTTTGCGCTCTCCTCAGGAGACCAGCGGGTATCCATGCCGCGCACAGAGCCGTCATTCTCAACCGGGAAACCGCAGTTTTTCAGGTACTGGAACAGTACACAGCGGATAAACTCCTCGAATCCGCGTCCATCCGAGATAGAGTGCTGATACTCCATATAGATGGTCTTGTCGTGGTAGCCGACGAGAAATAAGTATCCGTTCGTATCCTTGGAGCCGATGGTGTAGCGGGTGGATACACCGTCGAACGGCAGCACTACGGCAGGCTGCACGTTTCGGCGGTAGCGGAACGCGGTCTCGGTCGGCTCGGCGGTGAGCATCATGTGCGGAAAGCGCAGCAGTGCCTGCTCGACGGCTTCGCGCAGCTTGTCCGGGCGCACTTTATCGCGCATGCGGATGGTGTGGCGCGGCACACAGGCGACGGTTTCATGGGTGTTATACAGGAAGATTTTTGCATAGCTGTCCGTGCGGAGCAGCGGGTCATTCATGGTCATTATAGCATTCTCCTCAAAGCATAATCCGGCGCATCTTATATAGTAATTTCAGTATATCACCCTGCAACGACGTTGTAAATCAAAATGAGTCGAATTTGCACAGTATTATGCAAATATAGAACATGATGTACGATATAATGAGCCGCGAGCCTGAAAATACTTGCGATTCGGTTGGCAGAGTATATCACGCCGGAGAAGCTGACATATGAGCATGGAATTTCTGCCGCGGCTGTTCGATTCGTTCTCGCGTGAGCGTATTCCGTGTGAGAAGCAAAAAAACAAGCGACACCATATTTCGATTGGTGTCGCTTGTGTGCGTTTTCAGGCGCTGTCGGTATTGTCTGCCCTTGCAGGGCGGTTGTTCATGCCATATCCGTTGGGTGGTATGGATCGGATGGGATTACTGGTCGGTGTAGCGGCTGAGGATAACCGCTACCTGAGCACGGGTTGCGGTGCCGTTCGGCACGAGCGTAGTCGGGGTAACGCCGGTTACCAGACCGTTGCCGTTCGCCCAGCTCATTGCTTCAGCAGCCCACGACTCGACAGCAGCCGCGTCTGCGTAGCCATCGAGTGCTGCACTGCCCTGCGGCGTATGACCGCGATAGGTATCGTAGCGGTACAGGATGGCCGCCAGCTGCTGACGGGTGATCAGCGTATCCGGCTGGAATCTGCCGTCGGTGAAGCCGTTGACAATGCCGTTTTCGGAGGCCCATGCGATGGCTTCTGCGTACCACTTGCCGTCCGCCACATCGGTGAACTGTGCGGTGGAAGCGGCTTTGCTGCCGCTCATGCGGTAGAGCACCTGAACCAGCATTGCGCGGGTCATGCCGTCATCCGGACCGAACCTGGTTGCGGTCAGGCCCTTGAACCAGCCGTTCTCGAGTGCAGTGTTGACCTCGTTGTAGAACCACTTGCGCAGGTTGACATCGGAGAAGTCGCTGCTGTACTCGTGGGTGATAACGAAGGTGGAGAAGTGGGTGGTCTTAAAGGTAGCCTTTCCGGTCGCTGCATCATAAATGACAGGCAACTTCTCGAACGAGCCGTCCTCAGCAAGATAGTATGCAACCAGATGCGCGGCGTTCTCGCCGCTCTTGAGGCTGTATGCTACAGAAACCGAAGCCGTGCCGTTCAGCGCGTGAACGCGGGTTGCAGTGCCGTTTTTCGGCTGCACCTGCGCAGAAATGTTCAGGATGGTGCCGTTCTTCGGCAGGTATTTGCGCTGTGCGTCCGTCAGGGAGGACTTGTCAGCGGAAGCGATCGAAATACTTGCCATACCGTCGGCCTGTGCGGCGCGGCCGAGTGCGGTCAGCGTCTCACGGTCGAGTGCAACCGTGCCGTTCGGCAGGGTAAGCGCTGCGCCGTTCTTTGCGCCGGCGAGAGCAGCTACCACATCGCCGGTGAGCGATACCGTGCGTACGGTGGAATCTGCGGACAGGTCCAGCGTCAGCGAATCCTTGCCGGAAACCGCAGTCAGCTTGGAGCTGTCGGCGGAAACCGCTGCGGTGCCGTTCTTTACCTCAACCGTTGCGGGAACCTTGGTGCCGTCCGGTGCGGTAATGGAGGACGAGCCGCTGTCGGTCGGAGCCGGTGCAACAGCGCCGCCGCCTGCTCCACCGCCGCCGCCTGCGCCGCCGCCGCCTGCGCCGCCGCCGCTCGGCTTGACGGCAAAGGTCGCGGTGACAGTAACGTCATTCGCCGGCATGGTGAAGGTGTAGGTCAGGGTGGACGCGGAAACCGTCTTGTCGAGCGCGGTCTCCGGTGTCAGCGTCAGGGTTTTCAGCTGATAGCCGCTTGCGGGTGCAGCGGTGAGCGTTACCTTGTCGCCAGCCTTGGCGCGTGCCGCAGAAGCGGAAACGCTGCCGTTTTCGGCCTTGCTGGCCGTAATTGCGTAAGTTTTGTGGAACAGATTGTCGGTGTTGACCGCCAGAGCTTCCGTTACGTTGCGGATAACGGTTTCAAAGCTGCCGTCCTTCTCGGTTACGGAAACAACGGCATTCGGAGCCGCCTTCTGGAGTTCGGACTTGATTTCCTCGGCGGTGCCGACACAGTTTGCACTCGGTGTGAGCGTCAGCTTGACCGTGCCGTTCTTGCGAACCTGAGCGGATGCGCTGTTGACTGCACCGGTGTCGTTCGGCTGAATCGGCGTGGTGTAGGTGAATTTGCCGGTGCCGTTTGTGCCGGAAATCTTGGCATCGTACTGTACAAGGTCGGTGAAGTGAACGCGGATGGTCTGGTTGTCATCGAGTGTGTGAATATAAATTGGATCGACAAGATTTACACCATCAACCTGTACAGCTGCATCGTTTTCTGCTGCAGTAATGTCACCCGGGGTAACCGTCCACTTTTCAACCATTTTACCGGTGTTGGGGTTTGTGGTGAAGGTGATTTCACTGCCGTTCGGCTGCTTGGTCTGAGAGTTAATCACGGTGTCGTCAATCTTGGCGGTCAGATGGCCGTTCTCATCAGTAGTGCCGAAAGTAAGCTGATAGCTTGCCGTAACCTTAAAGTATACGGTCGCAGTAATATTCTTGTCCGCACGGATTTTGCCTTCCGGATTGGTTTTGGAGTTTCCGGAAGTCTTTTTGCCGTTTACTTCCCACTGTTCAACCTGATAGCCAGTCTTTGGCGCTGCATGGAAGGTGATTTCCTCATCCTTATAGATGGTTACGCCTCCTGCAGGCATAGCCTTGGTCTCAACTTCCTCACCGTAGATATCATACAGCGTGTATTTTACGGTGCCGTTGCCGGCTGCAGCGGTAGCCTTGGCGGTGTAGGAAGCGCTCTGGACAAATTCAGCGTGGATGGACAGATCGCCGGCCAGTTCGCTGATGGTGTAAGTGCCGTTGGTCTTTGCCGCAGCCTCATCCTGAGCAGTACCGTTTACAACCCAGTTCTTGAAATGCCAGCCGCGGTCTGCGTGTGCCTGCAGCTCAACCTTGCTGCCGCCGGGAATCTTGGACAGATCGTCCACAGCTTCGCCGTCTACGGTTGCAATGATTGTGCCATGCGCCATTTCCGGTGTGGTAATCGCAAATGCGGCACGGTCGGTCTTGAGCGAAACCTTGGTGTTCTCGGTGATGGGGAAAGTATAGCTGCCGTCAGCGTTGAGCTTTCCTGCTTCAACAGCCTTGCCGTTCACCTGATAGGTCTCGCCCGTGGCGGCAGCATAGCCTGCCTTGGGCGCTACCGTAATCTTTGTATCGCCGGTGACGCTTTCACCGCTCTTGAGAGACTTGGTGAGCGTCTTGGAGGTATCGTTCGGATCAACCGTCTGATAGCTTGCGGTCAGTTCACCTTCCAGCGTCAGCGTGTAGCTGTCGCGCTCGAATACGGCAGCCAGATCAATATCCTGCACGCCAACCTCAACAGAGAGCGTGTTGGAGCCGTTATCGTGCGGGGTGCCGGACGGATAACTGTTTGCACCGCGTTTCGCGAGAATCCACTGCTTGAAATGCCAGCCGGTGTTCGGCGTTGCGGTGAAGTTGAACTTTGCACCGCTGGCAATGTAAACCGGGAAGTTCTTGAGGCTTTCGGAGCCATCTTCATTCGTGCATTTGAGTGTACCGCCCTGCTTATTCTGAACGGAAGCATTCAGTTTGGTATCGGTGGTCTTGAAGTAAACCAAAACAGATGCCGGTTTTGCAAGGGTCTTGATGGTAACCGAGCTCTTCTCCTTGCTGTCCTCGATTTCCTTGCCGTCATAGGTCCAGTAATCGACTGCATAACCTGCATCCGGCACAGCCGTCAGGGTAACATCGGTGTCTGCGGTAAAGCTGGAGATTGCACTGCCGTCATCCGCCTTGCCGGCATTCAGACCTGCGGTAATGATCGACGCAGAACCGACAGAGTGCCTGTTTGCGCCTTCGCCGAAGTCCTCAGCCTTGAGGGTAAGGATGTAAGTCGTGCCGTTTACCGTGTAAACACCGGGGATAAAGGTAAATTCATAGTTGTTGTACAGCGTTTCGTTGGTAGCGGTAGTCTTGCACGGGGAAACCGTGTAGTTGCTGGGCGCAATTTTCGGCGCGAGCGTTACCTCGTTGCCTGCGGTGTTGACTGCGGTATAGCCAAGGTGCAGAGCTTTAATCTCATCAGCAGTCATGTTTTTCGTGTCTGCCGTGAGAGAAAGCTGGGTGCTCGGATTGACCAGAGTCTGATCAACGCCGTCCTTCGGAGTAACAACACGCAGCGTAACGGCACGCTGAACAACGGTAAACTCAGTTTCCGCAACCGGCTTGGTTTCGCCGTTTACATAAGCATACAGCGTGTAAGTGCCGGCATTCAGCTTATTGTTCTTTGTCAGCGGCTGCGAATCCTCGGAACCGGAAACTGCATACTTGAAGGTCGCGTTATTGACCTTCTGCAGACCATGCGTATCTTTACTCATGCGGGAGAGCGACGGCGTTACCGTATCGCCGTAGGTGAAGCGGGTGACGCTGTTGTTATCCTTGCCGTTGGTGAGCGTCAGCTGGTAGCCGGTTGCATCGCCAACGAGAACCATCTGACCTTCCGCGTTGCTCATATCCTTGAATACATAGCTGCCCGGATAATACGGGGTAACCGTGTAAGCGCCGTCTGCGGGCACGATAACGTCCTTGGTGGCCACGCCGTTGGCGCCAATCTCTGCGGCAACCGTGGTAGAGAAGTCCGTGCCGCGAATCAGGAAGCTGAGCGTGCCGGTCGGGATGGTGGAGGTAGCAGACGCGGAACTCATTTTAGCGCTGATGTGCAGTGTGCGGTCAAACTGAGCAGTGTTGTTTTTTTGTACCTTCTCCGCCGTAACCGTCAGCTCACACTTAGGCGTGCGTTTGCTGTAAACCGTGTTGATTTCGGGCGAGTAAGCGGAAATGCTGTACTCAGTCTGGGAGGTATTATCCCAATAGAGCACATTCAGTCGGCAGCGATAAGTGCCCTTGTCGGCAGAACCGGCGTTTTCGATGCTCAGCGTATCGGAAACGCTGCCGGCAATCTCGGTCCAGGAACCATTGTTCAGCTTCTGCCACTGATAGCTTACGCTGTTGTACTTGCCGCCGTCCGGATTTTTATTGTCTCCGTTATACTTAACCGTTGCGGTTGCCAGAGAATCCGGATAGATCGGTAGAACCGTCTGCTTCTCCTTGCCGTCAATCGTTACCGAAATATCGGGATAGCCTGCTGTGGTCTTGGTGCGGCAGGTCAGCGGTTCGCTGTAAATGCTCTTGCGCTGCTGCTCAGCCTTGTTGTTGTTGCGGGTCTGAATCTGATACTCATACTCGGTATAGGGAGACAGGTTCTTATCCGTGTAGCTGAAGGTGTAGGTGCCATTATCGTGACGCTCACCATCGGTGAACGGCACAAATGCGAGTTCCTTGCGTCCGGAGCCGTCCGGGAAGTTGTAGTAGCGGTACAGCTGGAAACCGGAAACGATCTTGTCGTAGGTCCACGTCAGGGTGACGGAATCATCGGTGGTTGCCGCAACATCCTGCTCAAAATCGTCCGGCAGCGGAGACGGAGCCTGCGGCTCGGTTACCGCGTAGGTAACAACCGGGAACGCCTGATTGCCGCTGCGGTAGTTATAGCAGAAGATGCGCCAGTTCATGCCGTAGCCGTATGGTTGTGCTTCAATCGGCATGTTCTGCAGCGAACCGGAGAACGAGCCGCCTGCGGTGTTGACCGATACCTTGCCGGCAGAGCTTTCCGAACCTGCCACTACGCCTGCGGTTACGCCGCCTGCGCCTGCACCGGCTTTCGTTTCGATAGAGGTGGTGTTGGTGTAGTTTTTGCTGTCCGAGGTGGAGAAGCTGATCTCCTGCGTGATGCCGGAGCCGCCGCCTGCCGCGGTGAAGTCAACCTTAGCCGGATCACCGTTATAAGCCTTGGAGCCTGCACTCGGTGCGCTCGGATAGCTCGACGGATCACCGATCGTATGCGTCAGCACGCTGCCCGAAATGGATGGCAGAACGCTGTAATCCTCGGCGATATTTTCGTAGTCGGACAGGTCGATCAGACCGATCGAGGCTTCGTGCGGGATGGAAACGGTGGAGGTTACTTCAGTGTATTTGCCTGTTCCGTCCGGAATGTAGGAGGTATACTCGTAAATCTCCATCGGAATGGAATAGAACGCCACTCTGTCCTCGCCGGCGGTTGTCTCGTAGGTGATGGACTGCTCGAGCGAGGAGGTGTGCTCGGTCTCGTAGGTGAAACCGGAGGTAAAGGCGGCTTCCGCCTCAACGCTGCCGATCTTAACGCCGAATACCGAGAATTCCTGCTCAAAGGAGACGTATGCGCCGACCGAGATGGTAGAGGAGGAGCTGGTGCCGTTCTCGGTGCCCTTCGTGCTCGAGTAGGTGGTGGAGGACTCGGCATAGTTGCCGGACAGGTCATCACGGTCGAGCAGATCGGAGAAGTACGGAGGCGAAGCCAGTACCGCCAGAACCTGCGGGTCGGAGTAGGTGTAATAGTGCTTGCCGGTGTAGGTCATGTAGCTGGTATCGTCGTCCGTGTTGGCGAGACAGAGCGTGTACGAGCTGTTGACATCGGTTTTTACCGGCTGAGAGCCGTCAAACAGGTTGATGGTCGAAAGTCTGGTCGTACCCGGCGTGCGGGTGGTGTACGGTGTTGTTTGCGATGTAGTAGCATCTACATAGCCGACAAAAGCCTGATAGGAAGATCTTTTGCGGAACAGTTTATGCCACCAGCTCTTGTAATAATAACGGGTTGCGTACTGGGGAACTTTACCGGTGACGTTGTAGGATTCAGACTGCTTGTTTTCATCCTTGGACATGGTCTGCGTCAGGGTGAACAGCGTACCCGAACCTGCGGTGTTGTTGTCTTTATCCACTGCGGTGGTCACAGAGCCTGCGGATGCATCGTACTCAACGTAGTCCTCGTTCGGCATAGCGGCCGTGTTGTCGAGTGCCTGCTTGATATTCAGACCATTCTCATCGCAGGAGATAACAAGGCTGTCAAAGTACAGCAGATCGCTGGTCTTGCCGTCATCGCCTTTTTCGCCTGCGGTCGGACGGGAGATAATCGCCGTATTGGCCGGGCACAGCGGCAGAGAACGGAAGACATCGTTGTGCTTTGCCATTGCACCGTAGATGTACTCGCCTTTATCGTTCTTGGAGAACAGATCGAAATTCTGCGAAACAGACGGCTGGAAGGTGACGCCGTTCCATGCGTACAAACCTACATAGCGCGTGTTCTGCTTATTTGCCTTGAGGTCAGCATCCGACTGAGCCGCCAGAATCAGCGTTTTGCCGCCGCCGGTCATATCGCCGAAGGCGAAGGATGCGCGGACCAGATTGCTGCCCTCGTAGGTCAGCGGGAATTCCTGCGAGCTCTGCAGCATGTGCGCGCTCGTGGAGCCGAACATTACAACGGCACGCGAGCCTGCGTTCTGCTGCGGACCGTAGTAGTAACCCCAGGTGCAGGCGAGATCGTCTACGCCGTCCTGGTTGACGTCACCGCTGACGAGAGAGATCATGTTGGAAACGACACTGCCCTCACGGAAGAAGTACGTCCACGCCTGTCTCCAGTTAGAGGGATTGGAGTAATTTTCAGTTTGCAGGTCGTAAATCTCAATGCGGGAATTGCCGACCTCCGGCACATAGACCGCAACCTCGTCCTTACCGTCGTTGTCCCAGTCGCCGGTAGCTATCTGCAGGTAGTTTTTCAGCTGATACGGGTTTTCTGCGAAGTTTTCGACCTTTTTGGCGGTCGTGCTGCCTTCGTCGCTGGTGTCGGTCAGATTCGGGTTGCCGATTTCCTTGCTGGTGTCCAGCAGCGTGATCGGCTTGCCGTACTTGCCGGATTCAGCATCGCCGAATCGCAGGTACAGACCGCCTTTCGCGCTCAGGTCACCGGCGTAAACCATGACCGTCTGCGAGGACTTGGCGTCTTTGGTCGAGGTGAAATGGCCTGCGGCTACGTCTGCCATGGCGTAATCGGTACCATCTTTCAAATCGGTGGTGGCATTGGTCATGCCGGTCAGATAGCCCTTGGTGGCATAGCCGTCATTGCCCTTGCTGCCTGTCGGGAACTGTGCGTATGTGCCAGTAGAGGTGGTAGTACCCTTGGAGATTTCCTTGGAATTGGTTTTAGCCGTCAAAAACTGCTGAGCCTTGGTAGATGTGTTATCATCATTGCCGTACAGCGTGCTTTGAAGGGTATTGTCCTTCTGGTTGGAGTTGGAAACGCTTGTATCGCATTTCTCTGCGCTTTCACGCTTGCCCAGGTCGATTTTATCCGATGGCAGAACATCACTCGTCAGACCAACGGTATACAGCTCGTACACCGGCGTAACCTTGATGGTATTGCGCCCGTATGGGTTGCTGGGGTCGTTGGCATTAAAGCCGTCGGGCGCTTTGCTCGAATCAATACCGAGCGCCGCAAGCGCGTCCGAGCTGCCGGTATCCGCCGCCGCTGCGCGGATATCAAGCGGGCCGCCTATGCCGGAGATAAGAGCCAGTGCCAGAGCAAGGCTTATGCCGCGTTTGAATTTCATGGTATATTCCTCCTTTTCCCATTCTGCGGTACGGTGGAACGAGCCGCGCCTGCAGAAAAGAGACTGAAAATTGCCTGCGTTTATCATAGCAGCTTTGCAGCCTGCTGTGCGGTCGGGCACACGAAATGTCCGATTTTCGACATGAAATACACCGATAGGAAAAATAGAGTGAACTACGCGTAAATTCTGCAAAAAATGACACACAATCCACAGGAATTATCAACAGGCTGTGGATTATCTGGACGGCGCCCCGGCGCCCGAGGAAAGC
>OLOG01000247.1_pt1 | contig 55231 bp, 53 predicted proteins | sample 1672351 | NCBI WGS metagenome assembly OLOG01 (sample SAMEA3136674, study PRJEB25190) | human gut metagenome | biome: human gut; feature: human-associated habitat; material: faeces | place: Austria | collected 2013 | reverse complement strand
CTCACATGCCTTTCACGCATGCATTCACGGGTTCGAATCCCGTACGAGTCACCATTTAGAATTGAACATCATGTATATGATGTTTTTTTATTTATCAAGGAGAAGCGTATGAGTTATGACATTGTAAAATTTATTGTCATTTTAGGTTCAATACTGATGACAATGTATGGTTTAAGTTGTTTTAATTATGAACACTTTATTTTAAAAGGAAAAGTGAAACAATTTTATTTAACTTATATTATTGTTTCTCTAGCAATTGGTTACATGCTTGCATCTTTTATCTTAGATTTTATGACAATTCATTTCTAAATTATTTTAGAATTCATAGGATATACTATGAAAACAATGATAATGAAGATAGGAATTGTCTTTTTTTTATTCATTTCCTTTTTCTTTATTCAAGTTCCTACTATGACTAAAAAGAAAGTCTATTATAAACATATAAAAAAAGACGAATATGTACATGTAAAAATAGACCAAGACACCCAAAATATTTTATTAGATGATTATTTATTAGGGGTTGTTGCAGGAGAAATGCCTGCCTCTTTTCATGAGGAAGCAATTAAGGCACAAGTTCTGGCAAGTCGTACTTTTGTTTATTCACGTTTGCTTAGCGTAGATAATACAACATCTAGTCAGGTATATTTAACAGATCAACAAATTCAGGTTTCTTGGAAGGAACATTACCATGAGTATAAGGAAAAAGTAAAAAAAGCAATCAAGGATACTAAAGGAGAAATTATTACTTATCAAGGTAAGTGCATTTCAGCATTGTTTTATTCTAGCAGTAACGGGTATAGTGAAAATGTTGAAGACTATTTCAAGGGGAGTCCACAACCCTATTTGAAGTCAGTTGATTCTCATTGGGATAAAAATGAAGATCCTCGCTTTAAAAGGAAAAATTATTTTACAGTTCAAGAACTAAAAATAAAATTACATTCTCTAGATTTTAAAAATATAACATATAAAAAAAGTGGACGCGTTGATCAAATTCAAATTGGTAATAAAATATATACAGGAAGAGAGGTACGAGAAATCCTCAATTTACCTTCTAGCGATTTTAAAATAATTAAAGAAGGAAATAAATATTGTTTTATTACTCAAGGATGTGGTCATGGAGTGGGAATGAGTCAGTATGGTGCTCAAGGTATGGCAAAAGAAGGGTATGATTATAAAGCGATTATTCAGCATTATTATCAAGGAGTGAAAATTGAAAAAAGATAGCATAAAGATTTTTATTATGGTCACAATTCTTTTGAGGTGAAATAATGAAAAACTTTATTAAAAAAAATAAAAAAATGCTATTTTTAGTTAGTGCTTTAGTTATTTTTCTGGGTGGAAGTGCGATTTTTCAAGTCGTTGTTAATCAATTAAAACCTTTTGAAGAAGTTCCTGTTGTTAATGTGGAAAAAAGAAAAGAAAAGAAAGTCGAAGAACATAAAGAGGTGTTATGTAAACCAGTAGCTAATCAAATTCAAATTGCCAGAGAATATTATGATTCACATTTAAAAGAGGAACGTTTAGAGAAAGCCCTTATTTATTTTGAAGGGGTTTATCGTCCTCATTATGGACTAGATTATCAAAATAATGGTGAAGCCTTTGATATCATGGCAGCAACAAGTGGAACAGTGATAAAAAAAGAAAATGATGCTTTACTTGGTTGGACTTTATCAATTTTAAATGATAGTGGTATAACCACTACATATCAATCTGTTGATTCAATTAAGGTTGAAAAAGGAGATAAAATAAAACAGGGACAAGTGATTGCTAGAAGTGGGGAAAATGTGTATGAATCGGATTTAAAAAGTCATTTACATTTCGTTTTATCCAAGGATAATAAAGTGCTTAATCCCCAACAATTTTTTAATCAAGAAATAACAAAAATCAAGGCATAATCAATTAAAATAGTGATAATGGAAAAAATTATCACTATTTGTTTTTTGTCCTTGTATTTAATAAAATTCGTGATACAATAATCTAGAAAAAATAAGGAGGACGAACGATGGCATTATCTAAAGAAATTGGTATCGATTTAGGTACAGCAAATATATTGATTTATGTCAAAGGTGAAGGGATTGTAGTTAATGAACCTTCAGTAGTATCAATAGATGACGAAACTAAAAAACCTTTAGCAGTAGGACAAGAAGCTAAGGATATGTTAGGTAAGACTCCAGGAAGAGTACAAGCAATTAGACCTTTAAAAGATGGTGTTATTGCTGACTTTAGAGTAACTGAAATCTTATTAACACATTTTATTAATAAATTAAATTTAAAAGGAATTTTCTCAAGACCAACAATTTTAATTTGTTGTCCATCAAATATTACATCAATTGAAAAATCAGCAATTAAAGATGTTGCTGAAAGATGTGGAGCAAGAAAAGTATTTATCGAAGAAGAACCAAAAGTGGCGGCTATTGGAGCAGGATTAGAAATTAATAAACCAACAGGAAATATGGTTATTGATATCGGTGGGGGAACAACTGATATTGCTGTATTATCATTAGGTGATATTGTAACAAGTTCTTCATTAAAAATTGCTGGTGATGTCATGGATGAAGATATTATCAAATTCGTTAAAGATAAATATAAATTATTAATTGGTGATCGTACTGCAGAACAAATCAAAATTGAAATTGGTTCAGCAGTAAAAGGATTATCTGATAAAACAATTGAAGTACGTGGTAGAGATATGGTAACTGGATTACCACATACAATTACATTAACTTCTAATGAAACAGAATTAGCCTTAAGAGAAACATGTGCAACAATCGTTAAAGAAACTAAACACGTTCTAGAACAAACACCTCCAGAATTAGCTGCTGATATCGTATCACGTGGTATCTTCTTAACAGGTGGAGGAGCATTATTAACAGGTTTAGATCAATTATTAGAATCTGAACTTAATGTTCCAGTATTTGTTGCTGATGATGCATTAAATTGCGTTGCTAATGGATGTGGAGTTATGTTAGAAAACTTACATTACGTAAAATAAAAACTATGCTTAGCATAGTTTTTTTTCTCGTTTAGAAATTAAATATTCACGCCTTTGATTTGTGCTATAGTTTGAATATAGTGGAGGATAGGTATGAAAAAAGTATTGTTTTTTGATGTGGATGGAACATTAGTTGATCATGGAAATCATATTGATAAAATTCCAAATACGGTAAAAAAGGAAATTAAAAGATTACAAAATAAAGGATATGCTTTATTTGTAGCCAGTGGAAGACCAAAGGCATTTATATCAGATACGATATTAGAAGCAGGATTTGATGGCTATATTTTGTGTAATGGAGCACATGTGGAATTAAATGGAAAAATGATTAGTAAACGTCCTTTAGATAAAAAAGCCTTAAAGAAGTTAGTGGATATATTAGAAGGTATCAAAAGTGAATATATTTTAGAAACAGCACATCACTGTTATTTAAAACCGGAGTATCAAGTTTTAGAAGCTTTCTTTAAAACATGTGACGTTGATTTTAACCAAATAACACGCCATTTTAATGTGGATGATATTTTAGAAGATACCTTAAAAGTAGAAGTAAATACCAAAGATGAAAATAGTCAAATGATTGTGGACTATGTTGATGGTTTATTTGACTATGATAGTCATGGTACAGATAATGCCTTTGAAATTTATTCTAAATCAGTATCTAAAGCAACAGGAATTCAAGAAGTATTAGATTATTTACAAATAAGTAAAGAAAATAGTTATGCTTTTGGTGATGGTTTAAATGATATTGAAATGTTACAAATGGTAGGACATGGTGTAGCTATGGGTAATGCTTGTCAAGAATTAAAAGATGTAGCTGATGAAATCACAGATTCTATCTTAGAAGATGGTTTAGCTAAATATTTAAAAACAATAGAATAATAAAAAAAGCTCGTTTGAGCTTTTTTTATTTAATGAATTTAAAATGTTGACCAGGTTTAATAAAATCAAGTAAACCTAAATCTTCTTCTTTAATTGTACCGATAAGGTTACGTTCACCATCATTAGGGATTTCTGTTAAAACAACTTCTAATTCTCCTCTATAATGAGCTAAGTTATCATTTACCACAAGAACATCTCCACGAGTGAAAACTTTTTTACCACAATCATGATGTGGAATAGATTTATCATGCACTTTTAATTCTTTATCACCAAATCCAGAATCTTGAACAGTAGCTTGATTTTTGAATTCTAATCTTGGGAAACTTGATCTTAACATAAATGATGAATGATCATAACGATCCCAATGAGGAGCAAATTCATACATGATATATTTTTCATTATCACTAATTTCTGGTACTTCATCAACACGTAATTCTAAAGCTTGATAGTTTACTTTTGATAAAGCTTCTAATTCTGCAGTTGTTGCAGGATAGTTACCAACGATAATATCATCAACATCTCCAGTAGCAAGTAAGTATCTTGCTTGTACTTCGATTGGTAAGTTTCTCATGATTTCTACAGTTGGTAAACCACAGAATACTTCCCATGGTCCAATTGTATTTTCATTTGTACTTGAAACAAAGGCAGCAGTATGAAGATTTAAAGCTTTCCATTGTTTGTTGTATTGTTGGAATAAATCAAAATCTAATCCTGTATATCTTTCAGGGAAGAAGTTATGACACATGATAATTTGGTCTTTATTTCCTCCATTTTTAATTAATAAGTCAACACCAGCATCCATACTTGCATTAAATTCAATTTGAATACCATAAGGGTTTCTTGTTACAGCGATATCTCCTTGAGTACCAAAGTTACCATCTAAACGAATGATATCTAATCCTAAATCAGCAAATGGTTTAAGGTTATCAGGTGTAGCCCCAATTAACTTAAATACAGCTGGGTTTGTATCTGCAGCAACAATAAATCCTAATTCATGAGCTTTATCCATGAATTGTTTAAATTCTTTTAAATAACTTTCTCTTTTATCATCTGGAATAGATAAAAAACAAGTAAATATTCTTTTGAAACCTAATTTAGCAGCAGTTTCCATATAATCATATACTTCTTTAATATCACTTTTATCAGGATAAACAGAGATTCCTAGACTATGCATATTACTTCCATCCTCCTTTGTCTATCTATATCTAGTATATACAAGAATTCGATTTAATGAAAGCCTTTTATAAATTAATAACTTGTATTTTTATAAAAAATACAAGATAATATACAAGAATAGGAGTGATATTATGTCTTTGAACGTTGTTCTTTCATTTGTTATAACAACATTAATTTCATTTATCTTAGTTCCTGTAGTTATGAAGGCAGGAAATATATTACAAATTGTTGCTCATAAAAATGCTCGTACTATTCATAAAAAAGAAATTGTGCGTATAGGTGGATACGCTATTTATATGAGTTCATTAGTAGGGTCGGTGTTGTTTTTAAAAACTGATCCACAGATTAATGCTATTTTGGTGAGTGGGTTTATTATCTTTATTACAGGGTTATACGATGATGTTCATGATTTATCACCTAAAATTAAGTTAATTTTTGAAGTGATGGCAGCCGTTATTGTTATTGTATGGGGAAATATTTATATTAAAGGATTTAATTTCTTTCCTGAACCTTATGGAACCATTGTTTCAGGAATTGTAACTTTATTTTGGATTGTGGGTATTACCAATGCTATTAATTTAATTGATGGTTTAGATGGATTATCAGCAGGTATTTCCATTATTGTTTTATTCACTATTTCGATGACTTCGCTTATTTCGGGAAGAACGGATATTGCTTCTTTATCCTTGGTTTTAGCGGGAAGTATTATGGGATTTCTATTTTTCAATTTTCATCCTGCTAAGATATTTATGGGTGATTGTGGAGCATTGTATATAGGTTTTATGATATCTGTTATTTCTTTACTTGGCTTTGGATATAGTATGTCGGCTTTCTTTACTTTAGGGGCACCGATTGTGGTATTAATGGTTCCTATTATGGATACATTAATTGCGATTGTTAGAAGAAAGTTAAATCATAAAAAATTTAGTGAAGCCGATCGTTCTCACTTACATCATAATTTAATGTTTAAGTTAAATTTAGGACAGAAAAAAAGTGTATTAGTTTTATATGCTGTTACATTCTTGTTTTCTTTAACATCTTATATTTATTATTATGATCCAACGATTGGAATTTTAATGTTTATTGTTTTAATGATCATATTTGAAATCTTTGTTGAAATTACTGATATGATAGGACGTAAATATAAACCACTACTTACTGTTATGAATGTGTTTATTCAAAGTGATCAATTACCTAAAATTCGTATTCTCGAACAGTATCGAGAAAATAGAACACCTCGAAAGAAAAAAAGAGATCATTTTATTTTGTTGTTATCATTGATGATGATTTTTGGTGGCTGTACATATTACTTCGTTGGTAACCAACCACCAATGAATACATCAACATCATTAAAGACACCTTATGTTCAAGAAAGTAAAACGACTTTACTTACAAATATATATGAACGTTTAGACCGTGCTCATCAATCAAAAGATGAAATAGAAGAATTACAGTTAGTTGCAGCGTATTTTGTTTGTGATTATTTCACTTTAAAAGATCAAAGTAAAAAAGCAATAGGTGGTATTGACTATATTTATCCTACGATCCGTGATAGTTTTTCTACTTACGCTAAAAATTCTTTTTATACAAATAAGAATAAAGATTTAGCAGTTGACCATTATAATATTGTTTCTTATTCTCCTTCTAAAGTGACAATCGAAGGATTAGAAGACCAAGATTATTATAATGTTTTAATTGAAATTACTTTTAATGAAGATGTTGAAGACTTTAATAATATTATTAATGTCACAATTGTAAAAAAGAATAAACGTTTTTACGTTTGCGGTATAGATCATGCATAGAGGGTGAATAAAATGGATTATTGTTATCACTGTGGAACAAAGTTAGAAAAAAGATATTTAGAAAAAGAGGGAATGATTCCTTATTGTCAGACTTGTAAACAATTTATTTTTCCTGTTTTTTCTACGGCATGTAGTATGATTGTTTTAAATAAACAAAAAGATCATGTTTTACTGATTAAACAATACGGCACAAAGTATTATGTTTTAGTTTCAGGATATGTAAATATTGGTGAAAATGCAGAATCAACAGTAGTGAGAGAAGTTAAAGAAGAGGTTGATTTAGATGTGGTTTCTTTAAATTATAATAAGAGTGAATATTTTAAAAGAAGTAATACTTTGATGTTGAATTTTACTTGCATTGTTGATCAAATGGATTTTCAAATTAATGATGAGGTAGATGAAGCTAAATGGTTTCCTTTACAAGAGGCAAGAAAAGCCATTATGCCTGATTCTCTAGCAAAACGATTTTTAGAATATTATCTTGATCATATCAAGTAAAATCGTAGTTGTTTTTTAAAATATATTATGGTATTATTTTAAAGCAATGTATCAAAATACTTTTAAGGAGGTATATTATGTTTACAACAGTATTAAATGTGCTTTTAGTTATTATTTCTATTGCGCTTATTATATTATGTCTATTACAAAGTGGTAAGTCAGACGGAATTGTTAATGCATTAACTGGTCAAAGTTCTAATTTGTTTGCACAACAAAAAGAACGAGGAATTGATTTAGTGATGTCAAGAATGACGATGGTTCTTGGAATTGCATTTTTCGTTATTGCAATCATTTTACGTATGGGATAATGAATAGGACGCAAGTCCTATTTTTATTTTAAGGAGGTGAAGTTATGGAAGAAAGAATATTAGATTTATTAGAGAACATAGAATTTAAGGAGCGTAACTTGGATGGTATTATGAAACAATTAGGTTTAGATACCAGTGAAGAATTTAAAATGGTGATGAAAGCCTTAAATGCTTTAGAAGATCAAGGAAAAATTGTAAGAAGTCAACATAATTTATATTATTTACCAAAACAAATTCATGTTTATATAGGAACATTAAGTATGAATAAAAGAGGTTTTGGTTTCGTAAGATTAGATGAAGAACATGATGATATTTTTATTGGTAAGCATGATTTAAAAGATGCTCTTGAGGGAGACACTGTTCTAGTTGAGTTAAAAAAGCATAGTGAGGGTCAACGTGAAGAAGGAATCATTAAAAGAGTCATCAAAAGAGGACAAACGAGAATTGTTGGTGAACTAAAAAAAGGAAAACGAGAACTTGTTTTAGTAAGTGATGATATTTTATTTGATAAACCTGTTTATATAGATCAGGCCCATAGTCATGGTGCTGTAGCAGGACATAAAGTTGTTGCAGAAATCAAAACATATAAACCTTACTTAAAAGGAAATGTTGTGGAGATTATTGGTCATAAAAATGATCCTGGTGTAGATGTAGCTTCTATTGTTTACCAACATGAAGCACATATTGATTTTCCTAAAGAAGTTCTTGAACAAGTGAGTCATATTCCAAATGAGATTGATAAAGAAGACATTAAATCAAGAGTGGATTTAAGAAATGAAACTATTGTTACAATTGATGGTGATGATGCTAAGGATTTAGATGATGCCATTTCATTAAAAAAATTGGCTAATGGTCATTATCAATTAGGGGTACATATTGCAGACGTGAGCTATTATGTAGAAGAAGGCACTGATTTAGATAAGGAAGCTTACGAAAGAGCAACATCTATTTATTTAGTAGATCGTGTTATTCCGATGTTACCTCATAAGTTATCTAATGGTATTTGTTCACTTAATCCTCATGTTGATCGTTTTACGATTTCATGTTTAATGGAAATTAATCATGAAGGTGAAGTTATTTCACATGAAATATTACCAACTGTGATACATTCAACTGAAAGAATGACTTATCGCCATGTCAATGAAATATTAGGTGGTAATGTTGAAAGACAAAAGCAATACCATCATGTTAAAGATATGTTCTTTTTAATGCAAGAATTATCGGATATATTAATTCAACATCGTAAAAAACGTGGTGCCATTGATTTTGATACTAATGAAGCTAAAGTAATCGTCGATCAAAAAGGAATCCCAACTGATATTGTTTTAAGAGAAAGAGGAGTCAGTGAAAGAATGATTGAATCCTTTATGTTGGTAGCTAATGAAACTGTAGCTGAACATTTTAAATGGTTAGAATTACCATTTATATATCGTGTTCATGAAAATCCTAAGTTACAAAAACTCCAACAATTTTCAACAATCGCTAAAACATTAGGATACACCATTAAAGGTTCTTTAGAACATGTTTATCCTCATGAATTAAGTGCTATTGTTGATGCAAGTATTGGGACACCTGAACATCAAATTATCTCAACCTTATTATTACGTTGTATGGCTAAAGCCAGATATGATGAACAATGTTTAGGTCACTTTGGATTGGCTGATGAATATTATACTCATTTTACATCACCGATTCGTCGTTATCCTGATTTAATGGTCCATCGTTTGATTCGTAAATACTTATTTGAAAAAAAAGTAGATGAACAAACATTGACCCATTATGCTTCAATTATGCAAGAAATAGCGGAACATACGTCTTTCCAAGAAAGAAAAGCCATTGATATCGAACGAGAAGTTGATGATATGAAAATGGCTGAATATATGGAAAGTCATATAGATGAAGAATTTACAGGTATTGTTTCTTCAATTACTAATTTTGGTATGTTTGTTGAACTTGATAATACAGTTGAAGGACTCGTTAGAATGGAAGATCTATCTGATGATTATTATTTCTATGATGAAAGAAGTCTTCAGTTAATAGGACAACGTACAGGTAAACGTTTTAAGATGTCTGATGAGGTCAAAGTCAGAGTTAAAGGAGCTTCTAAAAAAGAAAAAACAATAGATTTTGAAATTGTTGGTATGAAATCTAACAAAAAGAAGAAAAAAACTGTTATAATAGATAAGCATCGTAAACATCAAGACGTTCATAAAAGAAAACGCCAAGATCAAAAACGATTTTATCGAAAGAAAAGAAATAAAAAATAAAGTAAAGGAGAAAAGGAATGAAGATTGTATCTAATAATAAAAAAGCATATCATGATTATTTTATCCTAGATACATATGAAGCTGGTATTGAATTAAAAGGAACTGAAATTAAATCTGTTCGTCAAAACCAAGTGAATTTAAAAGATTCCTTTGTGCGTGTTAAAAATAATGAAGTATTCGTTGAAAACATGCACATTTCTCCTTATGATCATGGTAATATCTTTAATCATGATCCAAAAAGAACCAGAAAACTATTACTTCATAAAAAAGAAATCTTAAAGATTACTAATAAATTAAAAGAAGGTGGTTTAACAGTTGTTCCTACTAAACTTTATTTTAATAAATCAAGTAAAGTTAAACTTGAGATAGCTATCGCTAAAGGTAAAAAACTTTATGATAAACGTAATGATTTAAAGGAAAAAGATGCCAGAAGAGATATTGAAAGATCGTTAAAGAATTATTATTAATCTGGGGATGTCTTGGATTCGACAGGGGTATGTTTGACCTTAGCTGCAGTCGTTGGAGTACGTTAAACTCAAACAAAAAATAACTGGAAACAGACAAACTAATTACGCTTTCGCTTAGTCGACATAGACATGAAAGCTGCTAACATTAAGTGAGCCTATAGCTTTTTGTTAGTATTATAACTTTTAGGATAAGGGTTAAGGGAGTCTTGACTTTAACCACGAAAATTTAAAGAATCGCTTGGTGTAAAATTGTTCATTGATTGTAGCCAAGTTAAATTATTCAATGGACTAAACTGTAGACGCTTTGGAGGAATTGCTTTTGGACAGGGGTTCGATTCCCCCCATCTCCACCATGTAAACCACGAAAATGTAAAATTTCGTTGATATAAATAATGAAAACCTATGAAATACATGTAAATGAAACGTGTAATCATGGGTTTTTAGTTTTGATACAGAGTAATCTAATGACGCAAATTTATTTAATTTAGGTAAAAATAAATATGTCGAAAATTGCCGGGGAAATAAAATGTATTTTATATTGTTTTTATAAAGGTTCAAAAAATTATACAATAAATAGTTTAGCGTGGCTTAGTTGTATTTTTAATATCATCAAGAAATATGATAAAAATTGTTGTGATTTCATCTTGACTATATCCTTAGGTCATAGTGTTATAATGAGGTAAAAGGTGGGATAAACATGACAGTACATGAAATAGAACAAAAATATAATGTGACTAAAAAAACACTTATTTATTATGAAAATGAAGGATTACTTAAACCAGGTAGAGATCATAATAATTATCGTCATTATAGCTACGATGACATAACAAGATTGAAATATATACTATTACTTAGATCAATGGATATTTCAATTAATGAAATTAAACAAATTCTTAATGAAGAACTATCTGTAGCTGATGTTTTAAAATATAAAAAAGAACTCATAAAACAACAGCATCTCAAATTAGAGGATATAGATAAAAAAATAAATGAGTTTATTAAAAGAAGAAAAGTTAAAGTATCACTTAGTCAAGACCAAGAAGATAAAGATACAACAGATTATTTGTTTTTTAATCAAGAAGTTATCAAATATCATGATGTTATGATTCCTTATCAAGATATTCAATATATTCAATTATCCATGTCCAGTGCGATAGGTCATGCCCGAGGTTTGATATCAGTATTTATGAATTATTATGTAGATTTAGATATTGTGATAGCATTACATACTTATAGTTTTCAAATTATGAATAACGAACAAGTGGCTTCAATGATGGAAATCCTTAAAGAAAAAAATATAAAGATAGAAGATCCTTTAAATTTAATGAATATTTATTTAGAAAAAAGAGATTTAGTAGCATTAAACAATTATATTAATAGGAATTTTAGAAAATGGGCTAAACAATATCATTTAGATAATCCTAGAGAAAATTATTTAATAAATAAGCATTGTGATTGATTAAAATTATACTTGTGTTATGATTTTATTTAGATATAAGGAAGGTAATAATATGAATAAACATGTAGAAAAAGCAATGGCATTAAGAAATGCAACGCCCATGGTCAATAACTGTGCACAAGCTATTATGAGAACTTATGCCAGTGAATTAGGATTAGATGAAGATTTAGCAGCAAAGTTAGCTTGCAACTTTGGCGGTGGTATGAAGTGTGGTAGTGTGTGTGGTGCTATTACTGGAGGAATTATGGTTTTAGGGGCAAAAGGTTTAGATTCTCCTAAAATTGTTGGTGAATTTAAAAATGCAATAGCGAATAATCATGATGGAATGGTTAATTGTAGTGACTTATTAAGAGCTAATGCCAAAAAAGGTGGTATTAAAAAAGTACACTGTGATGCTATGATTAAGGAAGCCATTGAATTAATTGATCAATTAGAAGAAAAATATAAATAAGATTGGTTAGCCAATCTTTTTTTGTTCACGTTTCATTCATAATGGTTTGTTATGATAAATTCAAGGAGTAAAGGATATGGCTAAAACAATAAAAGTAGTTTATAAAACTGTTTTATTTATATTAGGTGTTATTTTTATTATACTAGGGTTAATTGGATTAATGTTACCGGTTATACCGCAAATTCCCTTTTTGATTGCCGGAGCGATTTGTTTAACACGTTCTTCTAGCAGACTAAGAAATTGGCTTTTTTCTCATCGCCTTTATCAAAAACATTGTAAAAAGTATGTAGAAAAACATCCCTTTTTAAGAAAATTATTAGGTGTATAACTTCATGATTTTCTTTATTCTTTACTTTTATTATACTATAATAAAAGTAAAGGTGATGCTATGACAAATGCTTTAAAACAAATCAAGAAACAACATTTATACGCTATTATTAAAGATATCTATTTACATCAAAGTTCAACAATGAATGAGTTATCTTCACGATTAAATTTATCACAACCTAGCATACGGAATATGGTTCGATATCTTCAAGATAATCAAGCAATTATAGAAATAGGTAATGATCAATCTAGTGGAGGAAGATGTCCAACCCGTTTTGCTTTAAATCAAGATCAATATCATATTTTATGTTTATATATTAAACATGACATGATTGACCTTGAATTAAGATACATTAATGAAATTCTTGTTAAAGAAGAAATTTTTTATGAAAAAAATCAGGATCTTACAGTTCTTATTGAAAAGACAGTTCATCAATATAATCCTCATTGTGTATGCATAGGGGTTGAAGGGATTATTAAGGGAGATATGTATATTACTGATCATCATAATCAAATAGAAAACCATACCTGGATTAAAGATTTAAAAGATAAATTGAAAATACCGGTTTACTTACAAAATGATGTTAAGATGATGCATCAAGGGCGTTATTTTCATCATCAATTAAATCATAGTTATTATGTTCACATTAATGAAGTAGGAATAGGGGGATCTTATTTTGAACATGATGCTCCTCTTTATGGGAAAAATGGTTTGTCAGGAGAAATGGGGTTAATACATAAACAAGGTATAACTTTAAATCAACTGATAAGGCAATGCCAATCACAAGATGAATTTAATCAGTATGTTTATTTTATTTTAGAGATGATTATAACGATGCTTGATCCTCAACTTATAGATATTTCTATTCATCATCAATTTACATATCAAAAAGAAAAAATAGATGAAAGGTTAAAGAATTATTTAGGACATCATGTTATTTGTTATGATGGTGATTATCAAGACATGTTATTTGAAGGATTATTATATACAGGTGTAGTTAATTTAATGAAGGAAAGGATAGAAAATAATGAAAAAATATAAAGCGTTTATTTATGATTTAGATGGAACAGTATTAAATACGCTTAATATGAATATGTATCCATTAATGAAAATTATTAAAGAAGAAACAGGAGAAGATTGGACTTTTGAACAGGTTTTAAAATTTGCTCCTTATCCAGGTATGAAAGTCATGGAAGAATTAAATATCAAGGATAAAGAAAAAACTTATGCAAGATGGGTTCAATATGTAAACGAATATGAAGAAGGAGCTACTTTATATGAGGGCTTTAATGAAGTATTTGAAATCCTTAACAATCAAAAAATAAAACAAGCAATTGTTTCCGCTAAAACATTAAAACAATATCAAATAGATGTGGTTTCCAAAGGAATAGACCAATATATGGAAACAGCTGTCTTAGCTGATGATACAACAAAACATAAACCTGATCCAGAACCATTATTAGAATGTATAAAAAGATTAAATATTTTACCTGAAGAAGCTATTTATATAGGTGATGCTTTATCTGATCAACAAGCTTCTATGAATGCTGGTATTGATTTTGGGTATGCTAAATGGGGAAGTGTCATTGGTGATCTTTCTCATTGTGATTATGTATTTGAACATCCTTTAGATATATTAAAACTTATTTAATAATATAAAACGAAATACACATTTATAAATTTTATATCACACCATTAGACATAGAGAAAATGGTAGGAATTAGTGTTATTGATATGTTAAGTTATACAACTCAACTGTGATAATACATGATATCTAAAGGATTCTTACTGATATTTCAGTAATATAATCATCAGGATCTTGTACTAATAGATGATCAACAACATAATGTTCAACATAAAGTTCATCACAGATAAGGTGATGAGCTTTTTTGTAGTCTAGTAATTTTTGAATTGTTTGTTTAATGTTTTTCCAATTTCCTTTATGATAGGCAACAAGATATTGCCCTTCTGGTAAAATTTTATAGTTTTGTTCTTGAGGAGGATCATAAAGTAATAAAGAAACATTATTATAAATATCAAAATCATTATTTTGAAAGTCTTGATCATATTGTATATAAGCAACTTGATAGAAATGGTAAGGATGACGTTGGACAAAGTGAGTAATTAATTCATTGGTAGCTTTGTAAAAATTTTGATTAGAGTCGTCAGATATCGTGTTATAAAGATAGTAACGTGAAGGATAGTGTTTAATAGTGATGTTAGAGAAATCTTCTTGACAAGAAGTAAGAATACTTTTCTTTTTTTGTTCAATCCAATGATTCATTTTATTTAATTTTTGGATTTGATTTTGAATTTGGTGTTGATGATTATTTAAAATCTCAACGATATGATCATGATTACGATTCTTCATTAATTTTTTAATATCGTTTAAAGGAATGCCTAAATCTTTTAAAACAAGAATGGTATCTAAAGTTTCCATTTGTTCTACAGAATAAAAGCGATACCCTTTTTCGTCTTTCATTTGTGGTTTAAAAAGACCAATATCATCATAATGAAAGAGAGTATGTTTTGTAATACCCATGATTTTTGCAAGTTCACCGGTTGTCATATAGTTATTATGTTTCATTTTTTTACTTTCTCCTCTTGACTATAGGGTAACCCTATAGTATATGCTTGAGGATGTCAAGGAGGAATGTATGAATAAGTCAATTTATAATCAAGTTACGACATATAAACTTTTTAAAATTGCTTTTCCTTCGATTTTAATGATGGTTTTTATGTCTTTATATACGATCGTAGATGGAATTTTTATTTCTCGATTTTTAGGAAGTTCAGCTCTTTCTTCACTTAATATCGTTTACCCTGTTATTAGTTTAGCTACAGCGATTGCAACGATGCTAGCTTCAGGAGGAACAGCGATTATCTCTAGAAAATTAGGAGAACAAAATGAACAAACTGCAAGAGAATATTTAACTCAGTTTGTGGTTTTAGGTTTAATCATTAGTCTTATTTTAATGGTGATGACACAATTGTTTTTAACGCCTATTTCTTTATTATTAGGAGCTAATCAAAAACTATTGCCACAATGTAATGAGTATTTATCGACAATGATGTATTTTGCGCCAGCAGCGATGTTACAGGCATTATTTCAGTGTTATTTTGTTGCTGCCAATAGACCCTCTTTAGGATTAAATCTATCTATATTTGCGGGTATTACAAATGTTGTTTTAGATTATATTTTTATTGCTAAGTTACATTTAGGTATATCAGGAGCAGCTTTAGCTACTGGTTTAGGACAAATGATTCCTGCAATCACTGGTTTGATTCTCTTTATTTTTAATAAAGATCAGTTATATTTTGTAAAATTCAAATTTGATATTAAAGTGATTATTGAGGCGTGTTATAACGGTTCATCAGAAATGGTAACCCAGTTATCTAATGCGATTATGACTTTCTTGTTTAATATTGTTTTAATGAGATTAGCAGGAGAAAACGGAGTAGCTGCGATTACGATTTTGTTATATGCTGACTTTTTATTTAATGCATTTTATTTAGGATTTTCAATGGGAATTAGTCCGGTTGTGGGTTATAAATATGGTGCTAAAGATAAAAAAGAATTGAAACATATTTATAAGGTGTCATTTATTTTTGTTGCATGTTCTTCGTTTGTGATTACAATGATTGCTTTTGCATCGCTACGCGAGCTTGTTGGAGTGTTTACCCAAGACCCACAAACTTATCAATTAACTGTAGAAGGTTTTAAAATTTTTGCGTTTAATTTTCTTTTTAGTGGAATTAATATCACGACATCAGGATTTTTTACTGCTTTATCTAATGGAAAAATTTCAGCAATCATTTCTTTTTGTCGGACATTAGTATTTACAGGTAGCTCACTTATTATTTTATCTGCCATCTTTGCTTTAACTGGAACATGGTTAGCTATACCGGTAGCTGAATTATTAACATTTATATTATCAATGTATTTTCATTATCGTTACTTTATTAAAAAGAGTGAGGTTAATTATTTTCAATTGGCTAAATAATGATATTGTGATAAAATGTTTTAATAATATAAGGAGGAAAGGTTATGGCATTATTTGATGATTTAACAAAAAAAGCAGCCAAGTTAACAGAGAAAACGATTGAAAAATCTTCTGAGTTAGCAGGAACTGCTAAAACTAAAGTAAGTATTAAAAGTACAGAAGCAGATTTGGATCAAAAGTATATTGAATTAGGTAAATTGTATTACCAAGTTTTAACACAAAGTGGTGTGTTTGATGAACAAAGTAAACCACTTGTTCAAGAAATAGATGAATTAAAGAAAAAAATTGAAAAATTAGAAGAAAGTTTAGATAAAGAATAAGGAACTATTGCTTGAATAGTTCCTTTTGATATTGTTTAGGGGTAATATGAATATATTTTTTAAAGGCTTGAATATAATGACTCACACTATTAAAGCCTACTTGTAAGGCTACTTCAGTAATATTATTTTGAGGATGAGCAAGTAATGTTAAGCTTTGATTGATACGATATTGAATGAGATATTCATAAGGAGAAACACTTAAAGATGATTTAAATATTTTTCCTAAATAGCCAATACTTAAATGACAAAAAGAGGCGATATCAGCTAAGCTTAAATCCTCTTGATAGTGTTGATGAATAAAAATAATACATTGTTCAATATTTCTTTCTTGAAGATAGTGAACAGAAGAATCTGTTTGAGGCACTTTTTTAATTAATAAAGACATAATTAAAGAAATAAGGGAACATAAGATATAAATATCTTGATATTGTGGAAGTTTGAAAATGAGTTCTAATATTTCTTTTTCTTTTATTAAATAAAGGGGAGTATGACTTTGATTTAAAAAAGAAGAGATTTGTTTATTTAATTTTTCCTCCTTAAATAAAAGACAATTTAAGGGAATCAAATAAGTACGATAATGACCATGAACGCTATCTTTGATGATATGCAATACTTTGGAATTAATAAAAATAGCTTGTTTTTCATGAACAGTGATATTTTGTTGAAGGGTACTGACTGTAATGTGACCTTTTAATACATAGATGATTTGGATTTCATCATGCCAGTGAAGTTCGTGAAAATGAGATCTTTTAGGAATACAGTAATCATGATTGACATCTAGAATTAAGATAGGGAAATCGGTATTCAAGTTAGGATTTTTTGAATATAAATCAAATGATTGAATCATAACATGAAAATATAAACCTGTTAAGGTCTATATTTTTTCAAATACCATTGTTGCTTGAATACGATCTCCACCACCTAATCCTTTACTACCACCATTTGATGTAGAAATCGTATGTAGGCGATAGCCTTTGCTGGCTTGTTCATTAATGACATTTTCTAATTCAACAAGATTACCAGAGCCAGTACCAAATAACTTTTCTTTTAAAGTAACTTGAAGAACAACATATTGTAAATCATTGCCGGATGCTTTTGAATATGAAGATTCTTCCATGACTTTATCCATCAATCCCATAAAAATACCTCCTTTATTATCTATATTTTATCATAGTTATGATAAAATATGTTATATAAAAAATGAGGGATGAACTATGAATTATACACTTAAAGAAGTATGTCAGTTATTAGAAATGTCAGAACATACAGTACGTTATTATACAGATTTAAATTTATTTGAAGTAAAAAGAGATCAACATAATTATCGAGTCTTTGATGAGCAGGCTTTAGATTGGCTAAGAGGAGTTAAATATTTAAGAGGTTTAGGCATGTCATTAGAATCTATTAAAAAGTTTCATGATTTGTGCATGCAAGATGGCGATGAAGCTATTGTACAAAGATTACAAATATTACAAGATCAACTTATCAAAGCCAATGAAGAATTGAAACAAGCCCAAAATCGGGTTCAGTATTTAAAACATAAAATTGAAAAAGAAGAAAAGATTTTAAAACATATCATTCCTGATCAACAAAATCCAAGTAAAAAGAAATATTAAAATATGTCTTGCCCTAGAGTTACTCTAGGGTGTTATGCTTTTCGTAGGAGGAAAGCATATGGAATATAAAACTTTAAATAATGGTGTAAAAATGCCGGTTTTAGGATTTGGCATTTGTGGATTCAGTGATTTATTAGAATGTAAAAATATTATTTTAGAGGCGATTAAACAAGGAGTAAGAATGTTTGATACAGCTGCCATTTATCAAAATGAGGAAGCTTTAGGAATGGCTATTAAGGAAAGTGGTATTGATCGAAAAGAGTTTTTTATTACTTCAAAACTTTGGGTAAGTGATAATAGTTATCAAGGAGCAATACGTGGGTTTTATCAATCGTTACATAAACTTCAATTAGATTATATTGATTTATATTTGATTCATCGTCCTTTAGGAGATTATTATGGGGCTTATCGTGCTTTAACTGATTTATATAAAGAAGGAAAAATAAAAGCAATAGGTGTATCTAACTTCTTTGATGATCGCTTATATGATCTTATTTATCATCAAGAAGTTAAACCAGCTATTAATCAAATTCAAATTCATCCTTTCTTGCAAAGAAAAGATGAATTAGCTTTTCATCAAAAAATGAATGTCCAAGTTGAAGCGTGGTCACCTTTTGCATCAGGCAAACAAAATATATTTGAAAATGATGTTTTAAAAGATATCGCTAAGCGTTATCAACGAAGTGTAGGACAAATTGTTTTAAGATGGCACCTACAAAGAAATGAAATTGTTATTTTTAAATCAAGTTCAAAAGAGAGAATTAAAGAGAATTTAGCTGTTTTTGACTTTGAATTAAGCAAAGAAGATATGATAATCATATCTAAGTTAGATCAAGGTAGAATAGAAGATAGTGCTTATCGAATTGAAAGTATGAAAAGAGTATATGGATTGGAGAATGAGTATGGAATATAAAACTTTAAATAATGGTATTAAAATACCGGTATTAGGATTTGGCACTTTTCAAATCAGTGGGAAGCAATGTGTAGAGAGCGTCTTACAAGCACTTAAGCAGGGTTATCGTTTGATTGATACTGCAGAAGCTTATGGTAATGAAAAAGAAATAGGTGAAGCCATTCGATTAAGCAACGTATCACGAAAAGAATTATTCATTGTAAGTAAAGTCAATTTTACTTCTTATGAAAATACGAAGGAAGTTGTAAAACAATCTTTAGAGCATTTACAAACAGATTATTTAGATTTAGTATTATTACATTGGCCTTTTGGTCATTATTATCAAGCTTGGCATGATTTAGAAGATTTATATAATCAGGGTATAATTAAAGCAATTGGTATTTCTAATTTTGATATGGATCGTATGATAGATTTAATCCATTTTAATCATGTTGTTCCTGCTGTTAATCAAATTGAAACGCACGTTCTTTGTCAAAGACAAGAAGAACATCAATGGTTAAATAAATACCAAGTTGCTCATTTTGCTTATGCACCACTTGGTCAAGGACAACTCCAAGACATGTTTGAAATACCTATCATTCAAGAATTAGCCTTAAAATATAAAAAAACGCCTGCACAAATTTGTTTACGTTATTTAACACAAAATGACCAGATTGTAATTTGTAAAACAATTCATGAACAAAGAATGATCGAAAATATCAGTATTTTTGATTTTATGCTTACTGAAGAAGAAATGAATAAAGTAAAAGCGATAGATCGAAAGCAAATTCAAATAGGGAAAGCTAATCAACCAGAATTTGTTGAATTTGCGATGACTTGGTAAAACATATGAATTAATTCATATGTTTTTTTATTATTCTTTGATAAAATAATAAAAGAAAAGAGGATAATATGGAAATAAAATTAATAGATGCAAATAATGTAAAAGAAGTACAAGCTGTTTTTTATCAGGTTTTTACAGTAGAACCATGGAATGATCAATGGGATGATTTAAAACAGTTAGAACTCTATTTACTAGATGAAATGGATAATAAAAGTTCTTTATCTTATGGTTTATATGATCAAGATCAATTAGTTGGTTTTTGTATAGGAAGAATAAAACATTGGTATGAAGGAATTGAATATTGGATAGATGAATTTGGTGTACTTAATCAATATCAAGGTAAGGGAACAGGTTCTTTGTTTATGAAAGAAGTAGAAAAGGCAATAAAAGAACAAGGAATAAAAGGAATTGTATTGTTTACAGAAAGGGATATACCGGCTTATCATTTTTATCAAAAAAATGGATTTAAAGATCATGATGATAAAGTTATTTTTATAAAGGGTTTAAAAGATGAATAAAAAGAGATATTTTCAAGTATTATTGAATCCTTTATTCATTGTGATTTATTGTTTTAGTTTATATCAAATTTATTTATTATGTTTAAATGGTGGATTAAGAAGACATCTGATAGTGATTGTTCCTTTAATATTGATTGAAGGAATATGGTTTCTTTTTTGGACGATTTATTACTTTATATTAAAGAAAGATTTGCATATTTTTGATCAACTGATAAGCAAGTGCAAACCATTATTAACTATTGAATTATGCGTGATGATTGTGATGACTTGTTTTTTTGGTTATCGAACTTATCAAACAGCGATTCCTTATCAAGGACATTTATCATGGTATCTAGAAAGAAAGAATTCTTCAAAACAAATAGAAATGAAACATTTACAATTTTATAAAACAGGGATAAAGGGTATCTTTAAGGATTTAAATATTTCAATAAATGATGATCTTTATATAAGTGATTCTTTTATCGTTGATGTTAATAAAAAGGGAAAGATTACAAAGATTGAAGGTCTCATTTATAATCATGAACATAGTTATTTACTTGATTATAAGGGACAAGATATGACAGTATGGATAGATAATGAAGTAAACAAAACTTATCAACAAAAAGATAAATTAAATGAAATGTTTAATATGATTGATCATATGAGTTTACAGCTTAATCAATTAAAAGGACAAACATATCGTATTAAATACGTAGGTTATCAAGAAGCTGTATTAAATAAAGAGGATTATTATGAAAGTGATGATCAGTATATTCAATGTGATCAGCAACATTTATATGAACACGTATCTGGCTATTGTTTACAAATAAAATACCAAGATACAGTAAGTTGTTTTTATCAGCCGGCTTTGATAAATGAAAGTCAAACTGAAGAAAAACATAACGCTGGTGAAATGGTTATTGATCAAAGTGATGAAGTAACACTTTATTATAATGATTCTATTACTTATAAATTAGTTGTGAGTGATGCTGCTTTAGGAACACGTTATTATACTTTTAATAAAAATGATGAAGTAATTAATCAAGATCCATTTAATGGTGAGGGTGGTCAAGCTAAAGGCATATATTTTATTGATGAAAATCAAGGCTTTATTTTATTAGGACATGGAGGAAGTGAAGAAACATCACTTTATGTAACGAATGATGGTGGTAAGAGTTTTATGTTACAGTCTTTTGATCAATGTCCTTACGTTGGACTACCATACAATGAAAATGGTAAAGTCTATGTAAAAGTAAAAAAAGCAAGTGATGCGACTGAAGAAAATCTTTATGAATATTTATCAGGTAAATGGGTTTATGTAAAAAGTGAAGGTGAATAAGATGGAAAGAATAGTAGAAATATATTGTGGTAGTTATGAAGATGGATTGAACGCTAAAAAAGGTGGTGCGAAAAGAATAGAACTTAATAGTGCATTGTTTTTAGGTGGGTTAACGCCATCTTTAGCGACTTTAACATTAATTAAAAAGAATACTGATTTAAAAGTCATTTCAATGGTAAGACCACGAGGAGCTGGATTCTGTTATAGTGATAAAGAATTTGAAGTAATGAAAGAAGATGCAAAACTTTTATTAGAACATGGTAGTGATGGGATTGCTTTTGGATGTTTAAATAAAGATGGGACAATTAATGAAAGACAAACTCGAAAAATGGTTTCTATTATTCAATCATATCATGGTGAGGTTGTTTTTCATCGTGCTTTTGATTGTGTTCAAGACCCTTATCAAGCAATCGAATTACTTATTCAATTAGGGGTTAATCGTGTTTTAACCAGTGGATTACAAGCAAAAGCCATGGATGGCATAGCAGTGATTAAAACATTACAAGAACGTTACGGCAGTCAAATAGAGATTCTTGCTGGAAGTGGCATCAATGCGACTAATGCTAAAACAATGATGGAACAAACAGGAATTAGTCAAGTACATAGTTCATGTAAAGATTGGTGTTGTGATGAAACAACCAGTGGTAAAAATGTAAGTTATAGTTATGCGCCCCAACCCCATGAAAATGACTATGATATGGTTTCAGAAGTGTTAGTTAAAAAAATTATTGAAAGTGTAGGATAAGTAAAATGAAATTAGATATGTTTTTTAAAAGTGTTATTGATCAAGAATTAGTGCCAGTTGTTTTATGTGACATTCATCATAAGATTGTTTATATGAACCCTACAGCTATAAATAGATATCAAAAATTTGGTGGAGAATCATTAATAGGTCAAAGTTTATTAAATTGTCATGGTGAAAAATCTAAGATAGAAATCGAAAAAATATTAACATGGTTTAAAGAAAGTGAAGATCATAATCGTGTTTATACTTCTTATAACAATAAAGAAGATAAAGATATTTATATGATAGCTTTAAGAGATGAAAATAAACAAGTTATAGGTTATTATGAAAAACATGAGTGTCGAAAAAATGAAACTAGAAAAATGTATGATATGGATTAAAAAGATAAGTTTAATTTTTATTTGTGTATTATTGATAAGTGGCTGTCAAAGTCACTATACAGTAGATTATAGTCATTCAAGCCTTTATAGTAACCAAGACTTAAAGCAAGCTGTTAAAATTATTTTGAAAGAATTTAATACGTGGAATGGTTGTTCATTACGTCATCTTCAATATTTAGGAGATAAAAAAGCGAAAAGTGAGTTAAAGTATTGTCGTTCTTTAAAGAAGAAAGATTATCAGGAAGCTGTTGTTTTTTCTAGTTCTTTTCATACTTCTAAAGATGTTGAAGGGGGATTTGAACCTCATGAGGAATACACAGATTGGCAGTGGTTTCTAGCAAGAACAAAACATGGTAAATGGGAATTATTAACTTGGGGATATGCTTAAATGTAAATTTTTATCTTGTAAATTTAAAATATTATTATATAATGTTGATAATTTGGGAAAAAATTCGAGGAGGTCTTTATGAAATCAAGTCAAGATGGAAAGAAATTAGCAAAAAAGATGCTAATTGCATTAGTATGTGGGCTTATTGCTAGTTTTGGATGTATTTTACTTAGAGAGTATTTAAACAGTCATGGACAAGCAGCTGTTTGGAAAACAATTAATAATTTGTTATTCCAAGATATTACAGCTGAAGGAGCGACAAGTTCAGTTGGTATTTTCTATATTATTGGGCAGTTATTTGTTAATTCATTACAACTTATTATTGTTCCGATGGTTTTTGTTTCTATTTCATTAGCTATTTGTGCGATTACAGATACTAAAAAATTAGGAAGAATTTCCTCAAAAACAATTTTTACTTTTTTAAAAACAACAGTTTGTGCTTTAGCGTGGGCTGGTGTAGTAGGCTTTGTCGTTTATAAATTAGGATTATTTAATCGAGTTGATGCGAGTCATGTAACGCTTCAACAGGGAACAACAGGATCGAATCCGTTGAATATTATTTTATCTATTGTACCAAATAATTTTGTCAGTGCATTTACTTCTAATGGAAATGTATTAGCGATTGTCTTTTTAGCCGTTGCAATTGGTTTAGCAATGAATCAAATTCCTGAAAGAACAAAAACATTAAAAAAATTAATGTTAGAAATTGCTGATATTATTTCTGTATGTTTATCATTTGTTATTACCAAATTTGCACCTTATGCAATCTTTTGTTTACTAACAAGAACATTTGCTATTTATGGTGTTGATTCATTAAAACCAGCCTTAGCATATGTTGTTTCCGTTGTTTTTGCTTTATTTGCTTATTTATTTATTGCCTATCCAATTTATTTAATGACGATGGCTCATGTTGATCCTCGTCCATTTATGAAGAAAGCTGCTAAAGTAGCCGTATTTGGTTTTTCAACATCATCTTCTGCTGCTACACTTCCTTTAAACAAGAAAACAACAGTAGAAGAATTAGGAGTTCATGAAGAAATTGCATCCTTTACTTTACCATTAGGGATGACGATTAACATGGATGGAACAGCTATTATGCAAGTCATTGCAGCAATGTTTATTGCTGTAAGTTCGGGATATAAAGTGTCTTTTACTTCGATGGCTATTATAGCAATACTTGCTTTAATTGCTTCTGTTGGTACACCAGCAGCACCGGGAGCAGGAGCCGTCATCTTATTTACGATTTTAACAGGAATGGGATATACCAATGATGCAGCACTTTTAGCTTATTCATTGATTCTAGCAATTAATCGACCTATTGAAATGTTAGTGACATCATTGAATGTTGTGGGGGATTCTTCAACCTCGGTTATTGTGGCTAAAAAAGAAAACATGTTTGACGAAGATATCTATAACAGTTAATGACTTATACATAATATAAAATGGACATCATATGATATGGTGTCCATTTTATATTATACCTTTATGAGCAAACTTAGTAATTTCAGCTAAGTTAATCTCTTTTAATTTTGATTTATATTGATATTCAGCATCATTTAAATAATTCATAATCACACTTTCTGTTTGTTTTACATTAAAAGTAGGATCAAATACTTTATCTACTAGATGTGTTGTTTGAATAAATTTTTCTTTTCCTTCAATGGCTTCAAAGATATCAAAGAAGGAAATATCATCCATTTTTTTATTTAAAACAAAACCACCTAATTTGCTTGCTTTAGAAGTAATGAGACCAGCTACTACGAGTTGTCTTGTTACTTTCTTTAAATAAGAATCAGATACATCTAATATTTGACTTAATTCATGACTTTTTAAAGGACCGTCATGTGTCCCAATAAGCAATAGAATACATATTGCTTGTTCAAAACTTTTTCTTATTTTCATTTCCTTTTCATCCCTTTTGTTTATTTTATCAAAAAAGTTAATTTTTGTATCAAGATTATTGACATTTATAATGAATAATTTATAATACACTATAGACATTATATATCCATAGATGTAAAATGTCTATAGACAAAGTATATAGAAAGAAGGATATTTATGATTAAGCAAGAGTGGAAAAATATTTTTCACAATACTTGGATCAAAATAGTATTAGTTGCTTTAATCGCTATTCCTAGTATTTACACTGTTGTCTTTTTAGGTTCTATGTGGGATCCATATGGAAACAGTGGAGATCTTCCTGTTGCTGTTGTTAACGAAGATAAGGCAGTTGTTTACAACGATAAGAATCTTAACGTTGGTAAAGAACTTGTCAATAAGTTAAAAGATAATGATTCTTTAGACTTCCACTTCGTTAGTCAAAAGAAAGCAATGTCAGGATTAAAAGATGGCGATTATTACATGGTCATTACGATTCCAAGTAATTTCTCAAAAAATGCGACAACTTTGTTGGATAAGGAACCTCAAAAGATGATTTTGAAGTATACAACAAATCCTGGAACAAATTATGTTGCATCAAAAATGGACGATTCAGCTATCGCCAAAATTAAAGCTGAAGTATCTTCTTCAGTAACAAAAACTTATGCTGAAACAATTTTTACGTCAATTGGTACAATGTCTGATGGATTTGCTGAAGCCAGTGATGGTACTCAACAATTATCTGATGGGATGTCTCAATTAAAAGACGGAAATAAAACAATCAGTGATAACTTAAAAGTATTAGCGAGTAGCTCTTTAACATTTAAAGATGGTACAAATACTTTAACAAAAGGTTTAAAAGATTACACAGATGGTGTTGTTACTGTTAACAACGGTGTCTATCAATTAAAAGATGGTGTTGGACAATTAAGTGGTGCAACTCCTACATTGGCTAGTGGTGTTAGTCAATTAGCTAGTGGGGCTAAAACATTAAGCAATGGTCTTAATCAATATACTGCTGGTGTAAGTCAAGCATTAGCAGGGACAACTCAATTAGTAGGTAATAATGACACATTAAATAATGGTGTCAGTGCATTAGGGGCTGGGCTTGCTTCTGCACAAGCAGGAAATAGTAAAATTGCTGCTGGATTACAAGAAATGGGAAATCAAGTAAGTGCAAGTAATACACAACTTCAAAGTTATATTACTTTAATCACTACATTACAAAATAGTAATAATGATCAATATAAAAATCTAGCAAACACTATTTTAACATCAGGATTATCTTTTGAAACTGCAAAAACCTTAGGTTTAGATAAGATGGGTGTTACTGGTGATTTACCTTCTTCATATCAATTGGTTCAAACAGTAAGTGCTGGATTAAATAGCATGAATACTGCATTAAATGTTGGATCAACAGATAGTGAAGGGAATAAAGTTCCAAGCTTAGTGGCTGGAAGTAGTGCTATTCAAGCAGGATTAAATGAAATGAATGCTAAAGTTAATGGTGGTGAATTCCAAACAGTTGTAGATGGTAATAAAGTTACTGTTAAAGTGGAAACTGATAAAGCTTTAGTCAATGGTATTCAAGCTTATACTGCTGGTGTAAGTCAAGTTAATGCTGGATTAAATCAATTGGCTGCTAATAATGCAACATTAACAGGTGGTGCTCAGCAATTAGCTACTGGAACTGCTCAATTAAACAGTAATGTTCCTGCATTAACTAATGGTATTAGTGCTTTAACTGGTGGTCTTGATAAACTTGCTGCCGGTACTTCAACACTTGTAAGTAACAATGGAACTTTGATGAGTGGTGCTAATCAATTAGCTGATGGTGCCGGTCAAATTAGTGATGGTGCTGGTAAGTTAGCTGCTGGTTCTGATACTTTAGGTGAAGGTATTACTACTGCAGCAGATGGTGTAACAACATTAAATGATGCATTAAAATCTGGTGCTGAAGAAAGTAAGATTGATTCTACAAACAAGACTACAGATATGGTTGCTACACCAGTTGATACAAAACACAAAGAAATTTCTAAAGTGGAAAATAATGGTCATGCTATGGCTCCATATATGATGTCAGTTGGATTATATGTAACATGCTTAGCATTTGCGTTAATGTATCCATTAAGACATGGTATTAAAAAAGCAGAAGATGCTTTAAAATATTGGGCAAGCAAAGCAACTGTTATGTATACAGTTTCTACATTAGCTGCAATTATCATGGTTACAGCTTTAAGATTGATCAATGGATTTGAACCTGTTAATTTAGGAATGACATATTTACTTGCGATATTAGTATCGGCTGCATTTATGTCACTTGTTATCTTATTAAGTTTAACTACAGGTTATATTGGTGACTTCTTATTATTAGTATTTATGATTGTTAACTTAGGTGGTTCTGCTGGTACTTATCCATTAGAAACTGGACCTATGATTTATAAAGTCATTCATAAATTTGTTCCTTACACTTATAGTGTTGATGGATTCAGAAAAGTGATTAGTATGACAAATCCTTCATTATCAGCTGAAATTGCTGTCTTTGTAGGAATTATCGTTGTATGTTCAGTGTTAACAGTTGTTTACTTCAAATTCAAAAATAAAGAAGACAAACATGTTTTCCCTCAAGTATTTGAAGAAGTAAATGGAACAAAATCACATGAATAAAAAATGAAGGTCTAAATCGAAAGATTTAGATCTTTTTTTATTATGAAGTTCAAATTGATTTATGATTAATGTTTTGTTAAATATTTCACAAAATGATAAGATAAAAGTAGGAGGAATAAATTATGAATATAAAAAAAGTAGTCGTTATTGGTGGTGGCGTGTTAGGAAGCCAAATTGCCTATCAGGCAGCCTATTGTGGATTTGATGTGACAATATGGCTAAGAAGTGAAGGGAGTATTGGTAGGTGTCAACCTAAATTAGATCATTTAAAAGAAGTTTATCATGAAACAATTGCTTTAATGAATAGTGATGAAGGGAAAACTTCTCAAAATTGGGCAATGGGAATTAGTGATTATGATGACTTTGATTTTGATAAATGTATTGAAAAAGCAAATCATGCTTATGCTTCAATTAAGCTAGAATTAGATTTACAAAAAGCAGTTAGTGATGCAGACTTGATTATCGAATCAATGGCAGAGAATGTTGAACAAAAAACAGCTATTTATAAAAAGATGGCTGATATGTTACCAGAAAAAACAATTATTGTGACAAATTCTTCAACATTGTTGCCATCTAAGTTTGCTAAGTATACAAAACGTCCTCACAAATATTTATCTTTACATTTTGCTAATAGTATTTGGAAAAATAATATGACAGAAGTTATGGCACAAAAACAAACTGAACAAAAGTATTTTGATGAAATCATGGAATTTGCTAAAGCGATACGTATGATTCCTTTACCAGTAAAGAAAGAAAAATCAGGTTATTTATTAAATTCTATGTTAGTTCCTTTATTGTTTTCAGGAATGGATTTATATGTCAATGGTATTAGTGATCCTCAAAGTATTGATCAAGCATGGACATTAGGTACAGGAGCACCTAAAGGACCATTCCAAATCTTAGATACGGTAGGTTTAACAACAGCTTATAATATTGTTTCTATGTACTTAAAGGTTCCATCATTTTTAGCTCCTTATAATTTTAAAGGAATGGCTAAAATGTTAAAGAAATATATAGATGAAGGAAAACTAGGAATGGCTTCAGGAGAAGGGTTCTATAAATATAAATAATATAGGCATCATTAAGTTATCTTAATGATGCTTTTTTTCAAAAAATGAAAGCTACATCTATGGTGATATTCAAGTGCTATAATACTTTTTAGAAAAGATGGAGGTAGAGTTATGAGTTTTCCAAAGAATTTTTTATGGGGTGGAGCTATTGCTGCTAATCAATATGAAGGAGCATGGCTAGAAGATGGTAAACAACCTAATGTGACAGATGTTTTAGTAGGAATTATGTCTAAAGATCCTGGTATTAAATGGAATGATACGAAGAAAAAATATGAAATGGCATTAAATCCAGATAAAGTATATTTATCTCATGATGCTGTGGATGGATATCATCGTTATCGTGAAGATTTAAAATTAATGAAAGGGATGGGATTTAATAGTTTTAGAACTTCTATTGCATGGGGAAGAATCTTTCCTAATGGTGATGAAACTGAACCTAATGAAGCTGGATTAGCTTATTATGATGATATGTTTGATTGTATGAATGAACTTGGAATGGAACCAATTATTACATTATCTCATTATGAAACACCATTACATTTGATTACTGAATATGGTGGATGGTCTAATCCTAAAATGATTGAATTCTGGTTACGTTATGTAACAACAGTATTTAATCGTTATAAAGGTAAAGTTAAATTATGGCTTACTTTTAATGAAGTGAATGCTTTATTTAGAATGCCGTTAGTAGCTGGTGGTGTTCTTACTATCAAAGATCCTCAAGATCCAAATGATCCTATTGGTTCAACAACGAAACAAGATCAATGGGATGCTTATCATAATATATTAGTTGCTAATGCTAAAACAGTACAAGTTGGTCATGAAATTGATCCAAATAATCAAATTGGATGTATGATGACAGCTTCTTCTGTTGCAACTTATCCTTATAACTGTGATCCTTTAAATGTAGTAGGAACATTAGATACGCAAAGAATGAATATCTTTTATATGGCCGATCCATTCTGTTTAGGTATTGTACCAACTTATTTAAAGAAAGTATGGAAAGAAGATCAAGTAACAGTTAGCTTTAGTGATGAAGAATTAAAACTTATTAAAGAAAATACAGTAGATTTCTTATCATTTAGTTATTATCGTTCTACAACTTATGATCGTGAAGTGAATTTAAAAGTAGATACAGGTGGTCTTACATGTAGAGATAATCCATATCTAAAAGATAAAGCACCTCAACCTTGGGGATGGGCAGTAGATCCTGTAGGTCTTCGTTATACTTTAAATGTATTATATGATCGTTATCATTTACCATTATATATTGTTGAAAATGGTGTTGGTTTAGATGAAAATTTAGATGAACAAGGACATATTCATGATGAATTTAGAGTTCATTATATTGAAGAACATATTAAAAATGTTCACGCAGCTATTGAAGATGGCGTAGATTGTCGTGGATATTTATATTGGGGACCTATTGATGTTGTTTCAGCCGGTACGGGTGAAATGAAAAAACGTTATGGTTTTGTTTATGTTGATCGTTTTAATGATGGTCATGGAACTTTAGAAAGAAAATTAAAAGATTCTTATTCTCGTTATAAAGAAATTATTGAATCTAATGGAGAAATATTACTTAAATAGGGACTTATTAAAATAAGTCCTTTTCTTTACACAATCTTGATAGTTCACATAATACCAGATGTTATATAATCTATTTTGGCAATAAAAGTGTATAATAGAATCATAGGGGGAATACGAATGAATAATTGCAAAGAAAATAGAGAATTATCATGGTTAAAGTTTAATGATCGTGTATTAATGCAGGCAAAGGATCGAGGTGTTCCTTTAGCAGAAAAATTAAGTTTTATTTCTATTTATCAAACGAATTTAGATGAATTTTTTATGGTAAGAATAGGATCACTTTATGATCAAATGTTGTTCTATCCTGATACCAGGGATAACAAAACAGGGATGACAGGTGAAGAACAATTAAAAGCATGTTTTAAAAGAGTAGCTTATTTAAATAAGAAAAAAGATCGTATTTATCAAAGAACCATGGATCAACTTAGTGAATCAGGAATGAGTGTTTTAAAATATAAAGATATTACGAGTAAAGAAGATCGTCGCTATTTTCAAGATTACTTTGAAAGAGAAATCTTACCTTTAATTTCTCCTCAAGTTATATCAAAAAGACAGCCATTTCCATTTATTAATAATCGTGAGATGTATGCTGTTGTTCGTCTTGAATCTAAAAAAGGTAAACGTAAAATGGGGATTGTTTCATGTTCTAATGCGATGGATGAAAGACTCATACCTGTACCTAGTCAACCAGGACAATTTATTTTAGTAGAAGATATTATTTTACATTTTGTTTCCCGTATTTTTTCTAAATATACTGTAAAAAGTAAAGGTCTCATTAGGGTAACGAGAAGTGCAGATATTGATGAAGATGATCATTCATTAGAAGGACATGAAGATTATCGTGAAATGATGGAAACTTTAATTAAACAAAGACGCAAATTATGTCCGGTACGTTTAGAAATGTCATCAGGATTAGAGGATGTTGAAGTATTGATGTTAATGAATTTCTTAAATTTAAAGAAAAATCAAGTGTTTGAAAGTGAAGCACCGTTAGATTTTGGCTTTATTAGTGAATTAAGAGATCATTTAAAATATATCCATCCTGAAATGTTCTATAAACGTCTTGAATCAAGAAATAGTTCAATGGTAGATAATAGAGTTCCGATGATTAAACAAATATTAAAACATGATTTATTACTTTGTTATCCATTTGAATCTATGTCTCCATTTTTAAGATTATTAGATGAAGCCAGTCATGATGCTAATGTAGCAAGTATTAAAATGACTTTATATCGTGTTGCTAAGAATTCTAAAATTGTTAAATCATTAATAAAAGCAGCAGAAAATGGAAAAGAAGTGGTTGTTTTAGTAGAGTTAAGAGCACGATTTGATGAAGAAAATAATATTGATTGGTCTAAACGATTAGAAGAAGCAGGATGTCGTGTTATTTATGGATTAGATGGATTAAAGGTTCATTCTAAATTGTGTTTAATTACTTATAAAACAGAAGGTAGTGTAAAATACATTAGCCAAATTGGTACTGGTAATTATAATGAAAAAACATCTAAACTTTATACTGATTTATCATTAATGACAGCAAACCAAGAAATTGGTGAAGAAATTAATGGTGTATTTAATCATTTAAGCCTTGGAGAAACTGAAAATCATACTGATTTATTAATGGTTGCGCCTCATTGTATGATTTCTAAAATATTTGTGCATATAGATGAACAAATTGCTTTAGCTAAAGAAGGTAAAGAAGCTTATATAGGTTTTAAATGTAATGCTCTTACAAGTCGTAAAATGATAGATAAATTAATTGAAGCCAGTCAAGCTGGAGTGAAGATTGATATGATTGTAAGAGGAATATGTTGTTTAATTCCAGGTGTAGAAGGATATACTGAAAATATTCATGTTATTTCTATTGTTGGACGCTATCTTGAACATTCACGTATTTACATATTTGGTAAAGATGATCCAAAGGTTTATATTTCTTCAGCAGATTTAATGACGCGTAATCTAGAAAGAAGAGTAGAAGTAGCAGCACCAGTTCTTGATACAAAACTTAAAAAGATGTTACTCAATATGTTTAATATTATGTTGTCAGACAATGTTAAAGCATCACAGTTAGAAAGTGATGGAAAATATAAACGTGTAAAGAATAAAAAAGCATTGATGAACAGCCAAGAATATTTTTTCAAAAATGAAGTAAAGTAGGAAGGAATGAGATGATGAAAGTTGGAATCTTAACAAGTGGTGGTGATTGCCAAGCACTTAATGCAACAATGCGTGGCCTAGCAAAAACACTTTATCGTCAAAGTAAAGATATTGAAATTATTGGTTTTTTAAAAGGTTATAAAGGACTGATGTTAGGACAATATAAAAAGATGAAAGAAGAAGATTTTGAAGATATTCTTAATCTTGGGGGAACAATTTTAGGAACTTCGCGTTGTCCTTTTAAAAAAATGAGAGTCATTGAAGATGGCTTTGATAAAGTGGAAGCGATGAAAAAAACATATAATAAACTTAAATTAGATTGTTTAGTGGTTTTAGGGGGGAATGGTTCTTTAAAATCAGCTAATATGTTAGCTCAAGAAGGACTTAATGTGATTGGTTTACCTAAAACAATTGATAATGATACATGGGGAACAGATTATACCTTTGGTTTTCAAAGTGCTGTTAATGTTGCTAGTCAATATTTAGATGAAATCCAAACCACAGCTAAAAGCCATGACCGTATTTTTGTTGTTGAAATTATGGGACATCGAGTTGGTCATATTTGTTTAGCTTCCGGATTAGCATCAGGTGCAGATGTTATCTTATTACCAGAGATTCCTTATGATATAAAAGGAATTGTAAAAGCAATTAAAGAAAGACAAAAGAAGGGTCAAAATTATGCTGTGATTGCTTGTGCTGAAGGCGCTATTAGTAAAGAAGATAGTCTTCTTACTAAAAAGAAATATAAAGCTAAGGTAGCGAGTCGAAATGGGATGTCGGTGGCTTATGAAGTGGCTAAAGAATTAGAAGGTTATTTTGATAATGAGATTCGTGTATCGCTTGCAGGACATGTTCAACGTGGTGGACAACCTTGCAGTTATGATCGTTTGATGGCAACACGTTTTGGTATTGAAGGAGCAAGACTTGTTTTAAATCAAGATTATGGTAAGCTTGTTGTTTTAGATAAAACAGAAGTGAAGGCGATTCCTTTAGCTCAAAGTGCAGGTAAATTAAAATATGTTGATCCTGAAGGCGAAGTGATAACAGGGGCTAAGTTAATGGGTGTTTCATTTGGTTAAAAGAGGTTATGAAAAATAACTTCTTTTTTTATAAATGGTGTATCATTGAATTAAGATTTATTATTTGATAGAATAGGTGCGCATAGAAAGTAGGTAATCATATGAAAAGAGAGTATCCAATTGTATATTTAAGTCCTGAAGGGGAAAAATGGCTTGATAAAGGTCAAATGTGGATGTATAAAAATAACGCTATTGTTGATGAAAGTTTAGAAAATGGAATCTTAGTTGATATTATGACAACATCAAATCGTTATATGGGAACAGGTTTTTTATCTAAGGAAAGTCATATTACAGTACGTATTTTATCTAAAAATCAAAATGAAGTTATTAATCATCAATTTTTTAAATCTAGAATACAAAAAGCTTATGATTTTAGAAAAACAGTAGAAAAAGATAATTTAACTAATTGTCGTTTAGTATTTGGGGAAGCTGATCAGTTACCTGGTCTTACAGTAGATCGTTATAATGATATTTTAGTTTGTCAAATTAGTTCTTATGGTTTAGAACAAATCAAAGATGAAATTTATGATTTATTATTAGAAACATTAAGAGAAGATGGTCAAGATGTTAAAGGAATTTATGAAAGAAATGATATTCAAGTACGTCAAAAAGAAGGATTAAAGATGTATAAAGGGTATTGGAAACAACCGGTACCCACTAAAACAATTATTAATGAAAATGGGTTAAAATTAAATGTAGATGTAGAAAATGGTCAAAAAACAGGCTATTTCTTAGATCAAAAATCTAATCGTGTTTTATTAAGGAATATGGCTTTTGGTAAAACTGTATTAGATTGTTTTAGTCATACTGGAGGATTTGCATTAAATGCAGCTTTAGGAAATGCGAAACATGTAGACGCTGTAGATGTTTCTCAAGTAGCTTTAGATCAAGGTTTAGCTAATGCTAAACTAAATCATTTAGAAAAGAGAATGTCATTTATTCAAGCAGATGTTTTTGATTATTTAGATCAATGTCAACAAGGGCAATACGATATCATTGTTTTAGATCCACCTGCTTTTACTAAATCAAGAAGAACAATAGATCATGCTTATCAAGGATATAAAAGAATTAATAAAAGAGCGATGGAATTATTAAAGAATGATGGTTATTTGCTTACATGTAGTTGTTCACGTTTTATGGAAACAGGTCATTTTGAACAAATGTTAAAAGATGCTGCCCAAGAAGCTCATGTGACTTTAAAACAGGTTTCAGTAACTCAACAAAATGCTGATCATCCAATATTATGGACAATGGAAGAAACATCGTATTTAAAATTTTATATTTTCCAAATTGTTGATGCAAAGTAATCATGGAGAATAGATGGCAATATTGATCAATGTAATATATAGGGAGCATACACGAGGATATCGAATGTTCTTTTTTATTAAAATGATATAATAAAAGTAAATTTAAGCATATGTTTTTTAGTGTATATAAAATGAGAGGAAGGTATAAGACAATATGATTTTTTGTTTTTCGGGAACGGGTAATAGTCGTTATATTGCTAAAAAAATAGCAGATGCTTTGCAAGATACCGTTATCGATTTAAATGTTAAAATTAAAGAAAATGATTATTCACCATTACAAACAGATTCTAATGTGATTGTGGTGGTACCCACTTATGCCTGGCGAATACCACGCATAGTATCAAACTGGCTTTTAAGTACAAAGTTATTAGGAGCAAAGCGAATTTGGTTTGTTATGGATTGTGGTGGTGAAATTGGAAATGCCGCAAAATATAACAGACAGATTGCTTGCGATAAACAATTACAATACATGGGCACAATGCAAATTATTATGCCAGAAAACTATATTGCAATGTTTAATGCACCACAAGTTAATGAAGCAAAACAAATCGTAGAAAAAGCAGTACCGTATATTGAAAATGCAATTACTTTTATTAAAGCAGAAAAGCCATTTTCAATGCCACGAAATAATCTTTATGACCGTTTTATGAGTGGACCAGTTAATCCTGTTTTTTATCGTTTCTTCGTTAAGGCTAATGCATTTTTGGTAGATAAGCGATGTACTGGATGTGGTCAATGTGCAAAAAAATGTCCGTTAAATAATATTAAATTAATAAATGGAAAACCAGTTTGGAATAAAAACTGTACACATTGTATGGCTTGTATATGTTATTGTCCTGTAAAAGCTATTGAATATGGTAAAAAGAGTAAGAATAAACCTCGTTATTACTTTGAACAATTAAAAATTAAATAGTTTTCAAGGTTGACTTCCTATCGCAATTCTTGACATAAAAGGGTATAATATATAAAAGGTAAGTGTTTTTTATGGAAGGAGCGATCATATGGACGAAAAGATGAAATCTACTATTTTAATTGTTGATGATTCACAATTAAATAGATTAGTTTTATATGAATTGTTAAATGATCAATATAATGTGATTGAAGCTACTAATGGAGTAGATGCTTTAAATATTATAAAAGAGCAAGATGCTCGTATTGATTTGGTGTTATTGGATATTATTATGCCTGGAGTCGATGGATATGAAGTTCTTGAAGAGATGAATCGACTTCATTTTATAGATTATATTCCAGTTATTATGATTTCTTCTGAAGGAGCTTCATCAGCTGTAGAAAGAGCTTATGAGTTAGGGGCAACAGACTACATCACAAGACCATTTGAAAAGTATATTATTATGCGTCGTATTTCTAATACGATTAGGTTATATCAAAAACAAAAGAAATTACTTAATTTAGTTGAAGACCAAGTACAACAAAGAGTAGATAATAATAGTATGTTAATTAAGGTGCTTGCTAATATTGTTGAATTTAGAAATGGTGAAAGTGGTTTACATGTTCAACATATTCAGTCGCTTACTAAAATGTTATTAATGTATTTAATTCAAAAAACAGATCAATATCAAATAGATGAATATCATGTTTTATTGATTAGTACAGCTTCGGCATTACATGATATTGGAAAAATATCAATAGATGACAAAATATTAAATAAACCAGGGCGATTAACTGTTGAAGAATTTGAAATCATTAAAGGACATTCACTTATTGGTGCCAATATGATTCAACAAATTCCTAGTTATAAAAATGATGCGATGCTTAGATATGCTTATTATATTTGTCGATGGCATCATGAACGTTATGATGGTAGAGGATATCCTGATGGTTTAACGGGTGAAGAAATTCCTATTTGGGCACAAGTTGTAGCTTTGGCCGATGTATATGATGCTTTAACGAGTGAAAGATGCTATAAAAAAGCTTATAGTCATAAACAGGCAATGGAAATGATTTTAAATGGGCAATGTGGAACATTTAATCCATTATTGCTAGATTGTTTATGTGATATAGAAGAAGTTATCCAAAGGGAATTAGAAAATGATTATGTAAGAGTGGATGGTCAGGTTGTTTCAAAAATCACTGATGAAATTGTTGAAAATCAACTCACTAAGGATATAAGCCAAATTGAATCTAAATCACATCTTCCTATAGAGCAACAGTTGGGAATTACTTTCAAATATGATTTGGCTGATGATACGGTTTATATTTCTTCTAGAGGAGCTGCAAGTTTAGGATTAGATCAAGTTATTGTTCATCCTGCTCAATATGATCAGTCTTTTTTAACAAAATCAAACATAAAAAAATTAGTTTCTAAGTTACGACAAACTGACAGTTTACATACCACTGTTGAAATGAAATTTCAATTAGAATTCAATCATACTAAGAATTGGTATAAAATTCATGCGGATTCTTTATGGGAAAATCAACAATATGCAGGTGTCATTGGAAATATTACATGTTTAAATGAAAGTGAAATTGTTGAATTAAATCAAAATCAACATGTTTTAAAATGTTCTTTTACAGAAGCTTTAGATATTATTGAACAATTAAAGAAAATTTTTGATCATGTAAGATTAATTGATATTCACAATCAAAAAGTGGTAAAGATTACGAGTCAAGGAATAGAAGAATCTACAGAAAAATGCAACGAATTTTGGAATCATGATCATGCTTGTCGTAGTTGTGTTTCACGCCATTCTTATGATAAAAAAGGACAAGCAGTTAAGTTGGAATTTATTGATCATGATGTTTATGGTGTGATTGCTGAATATATTGAGATTGATAATCAACCATGGGTTTTAGAAATTATTTGTAAAACGAAGGAAGAAATTTTACTAAGTGCACACGGTCATACGAAGTTTATGGAAAAGATTTCTCAATATAATCGTCAATTCTATACAGATATCTTAACAGGATGTTATAGTAGAAGATATTATGAAGAAGTTGTAAAGCATATTGATACTATTGATGCAATAGCAATGATTGATGGGGATAACTTTAAACATATTAATGATCATTATGGTCATGCTGTTGGAGATTTAGCTTTACAACATATGGCAAGTGCAATTAAATCATGTATTCGGGATGATGATTTATTAATTCGTTATGGTGGCGATGAATTTATATTGGTTTTCCAAAATATGGCTCAAGAAACATTTAAGGAAAGATTGAACATCATTTTAAATACAGTTAAAAATGAAACCATAAATGACTACCCTGATATTCATTTATCAGTAACAATCGGTGGTGTTCATGGTGTCCATCATGTAAGTGATGCTTTAAAACAGGCAGATGATTTGATGTATCAAGGGAAAGATAAAACAAATCATGTCATAATAAAAAATGAGAATTCTTAATTAAGTGAATTCTCATTTTTTTATTAGTAAGATAGTTCTTTTTTTTGAACATGATAATAAGCAATAGCTAAAGCAAGAGCTGTACAGACCCAGCTTACTGGATAAATCATGAGTAAGTGATCATAACTTGCTATCATAGGATAAAGGGTATAAATGTATAAAATACGTAAACCGCAGATACCTAATACACAAATAATAGCTGGGGTACTTGAATAACCAATACCACGCATAAAGGCAGATAGTAATTCAATAAACATATTAATAATTTCTAATGATAAAACGATATACATACGAGTATAAGCAAGAGCTGCGATATGAGGATCACTTGTAAAGAAACTGATACATAATTCATGGAAGACGAGGAAGATAATTGTAATAATGACAGTCGCAATACCTCCTAAAAGAATAGTCCATTTAGTGATTTGTTTACAACGTTGATAATTTTTAGCAGCATAGTTTTGACCGATAAAGGTCACGGCAGCCTGGCTAAAAGCACTGATAATAAAATAACTAAAGTATTCATAGTTTAAGGCAGCAGCACTTGCAGCTACAGTAGCAGAACCAAAATCATTTAATGATGATTGGATAAGCACATTGGAGATTGAAAAGACAGCAGATTGTAATCCTGTTGGTACACCAATTTTAGCAATTTGAATTAAAATATGTTTATGAAATTTTAATTCTTTTAAATTAACTCTTAATGCACCTTGTTCTTGAGTTAAACAATAAAGTAAAATGAGAGAACTAATAATATTAGAAATCACAGTAGCAATAGCGACACCTTCAACACTCATATGAAACATAATAACAAAGACTAAATTTAAAACAACATTAACACTTCCTGAAATAATTAAAGCAATAAGTGGTCTTTTGGTATCACCTTTACTTCTTAATATAGCGGCTGTAAAGTTATATAACATAATAAAAGGCATACCAGAAAAATAAATCTTTAGATAAAGTGTAGCAAGATCAATGACATCTTCTGGTGTAGACATCATTTCTAAAATAGGACGAGCACAACCAATACCAATCACTAATAAAACAATCCCACTTACTAAAGCAAGTAAGATGGATGTATGCACGGCTTGATTAGCTTTTTTTTGATTATCACTACCAATAAATGAAGCGACTACAACATTTGTCCCTACTGATAAACCAACAAATAAATTGACTAATAGATTAATAACAGGACCATTGGCACCTACGGCAGCAAGAGCACTATTACCAGCAAAATTTCCGACTACAGCAACATCGGCTGCATTAAATAATTGTTGGAGAATACTTGTAGCAGCAAGTGGTAAAGCAAATAATAATAATTTATCCCATAGACTACCATGAAGCATATCGACTTGTTTTCTCATAATGAACCCCCTCTTTATAAAACAAAAAATATTATAAGGGTTCAAGTAGTATTGATGTCAAGAACAATGATGCTTATTTCAAAAATTGAAAATATCTTGATATGAATAATGGTATAATAAAACTAATGAATGGGGAGAAATTTATGAATATATTTTTAAAATTACAAAAACAGGACCATTTTTCAAGTAATGAAAAAATAGTAGCTAATTATATATTAAAAAAACCACAAGCAGTATTAAATATGTCTTATAAAGAATTAGGACAAGCCTGTTTTGTTTCACCGGCAACTGTTTATCGTTTATGCGATAAGTTAGAATTATCTGGATTTTCTGATTTGAAAATGAAAATTACCAGTTCACTTCCAGATTATTTGAAGTGTAATGATGATTTTGATTTTGATTTCCCAGTTAAACAATATCAAACCCATTATGAAATTGTTCATAATTTAGGTGAAGATTATAAACAAACAATTGATCTTACGGGAAATCTTTTTGATTTAGAACAACTAAGATTGGTAGCGAGTGCTATGAAAAAAGCCCAAGTTATTGATCTTTATACTTCAGCAGGAAATATTTATTTTGCATTGAATTTTCAATTTCAGATGCAAGAAATAGGTGTTCATGTTCATGTACCTATTGAAGATTACCAACAACGATTAACAGCAGCAAGCAGTGATGAAAATCATTTAGCGATTGTTATTACTTTTGGTGGAAGAGGTGTATTAACAGAGGTCTTACCACGTATTCTTTCAAAAGTGAAGACACCTATTGTTTTAATTTCTTCTAGAGATTATACGTTTAAGGATATTGAACCAGATTATCATCTCTATTTAGCACACTATGAAAATCATTATAAAAAGATTTCATCTTTTTCTACTAGGCTTTCTTTGCTTTATATTTTAGATACTTTATATACAAGTTATTTTGAATTAGATTATCAAAAGAATTTAGATCGAAAATTATATTATTATGAAAATTTAGTAGAAGGTAAGATAAAATGAGAAAAGAATTCTAAATTATATTTTAATAGAAGATAATTTTGAAAAAATAATTCGTTTCAATTATTTTACATTGTTTATCGTTATATCATTTTTTATGATGAAGATAGGAGGTCGTGTTATGAGTGTAAAAGCAATTATGTGTGATATTGATGGAACACTTCTTTGTTCAAAAGGATATGTGACACCAATAACAGTAGAAGCAATAAAAAAAGTAAGAGAAAAAGGAATTTTATTTGGTTTATCAACAGGTAGAGATGTCAATAGTATTCAAACCTTACTAAAGGATTGGCATATTGATGGATTGGTTGATATCATCGTTGGTACTGGCGGAGGAGAAATTTATGATTATAAATTAGATACTTATAAGGAACAGTATCCTTTAGATGGTCAATTAATTCAAAATATTGTTGAACATTATCAAGATATGAAAGTCAATTTTGCTATTCCGGAAAATGGTATTTTATATGCACCTAAAGATGATGAATTAATTCAAATGTTATCTAAAGCGGACCATGTTCCTTATAAAGTGGTGAATTACGATGAATATCTTACAAAACCTAAACCAAAATTGATCATTGTTTGTCAAGAAGATTATATGGATCAAGTCATTGCAAGAAGTCAAACTTTCCATAATGATCAATTTAAATCATCTTCATTAAAAACAGCAAGTGTACTTTATGAATATATGGATCCTAGAGTGACGAAAACAGCCGGATTAATTGAGGCACTTAAGTTACATGATATTGATATCAAGGATATCGTGACTTTTGGTGATGCTGATAATGATTATGATATGACTTTAAATGCTGGTGTTGGGGTCGTTATGGCTAACGGAAGTGAAAAAACAAAGAGTGTTGCTGATTATATTACTGATGATAATGATCATGATGGAATTGGTCATTATATTGAAAAATTTATATTAGACAAATAAAACAACCTAAGGGTTGTTTTATTGTTTAACGATTATTTTTTTAAATTGAATAAGTACAAAAGATAAAAGTGAAAAAGTATAAATCATGATAAGTTTTGATAGTGATAATGAAGTAATCATGAATAAGTCTTGTAAAAATGGGATATAGAAAATAAGATGTAATAAGCCAAAACCAACGAAAAAAGCAAGAATGCTACTGATGTTAGATGTTATTCCAATTCGATAGATTGGCTGATTACTACGACAAGAAAAGCCATGAAGTAAACGTGATAGACAAATTGTAGCAAAGGCAAAAGTGGCTGCTGTTAAAGCATCGTACCTTAGCCCAACATAGTAAGCTATCATTGTACAGAAAGCAATAATAGTACCATCAACTAATATTTCATTTAAAGAAGTTTGATTTAAAATATGATTATTTTTATGACGTGGAGGATCATTAAGAACATCCTCTTTTATTTTTTCCATACCAATAGCGATAGCTGGTAAAGAATCGGTAATAAGATTCATAAAAAGTAAATGCACAGGATAGAAAGGGGTAGGTAAGAAAAAGAGAGAAGTCATTAAAACACATAAAATCCCAGCAAAGTTTCCTGATAATAAATAATGGATTGCATTTTTAATATTACGATAAACATTACGACCAATAATAACGGCTTTGACAATAGTGGAAAAGTTATCATCAGTAAGGATCATATTGGCAGCATCTTTAGAAACTTCACTACCGGTGATCCCCATAGCAACACCGATATCACTTTGTTTTAAAGCAGGAGCATCATTGACACCATCACCGGTCATTGCAACAATGGCGCCTTGTTTTTGCCATAGTTTTACAATACGTATTTTATGTTCAGGAGCAACACGGGCATAGACGCTTACTTTTGGTAAAATCGTTTCTAGTTCTTGATCAGACATATGATTAAGTTGTTCTCCTTCTAAACATAAATCCCCATCTTGATAAATACCGATTTGTAAGGCAATACTTTTAGCGGTCACAATGTGATCACCAGTAATCATAATAGGTTTAATGGATGCTTGACGACATGCTTTTACAGCTAATGGACTTTCGTGGCGAGGAGGATCCATAAGTGAAACTAAGCCAATGAAAGTAAGTTGATTTTCATCTTCTACTGTTAAACCGAAAGATGTACATGGCTTATAAGCAAAGGCTAAGACACGTAAACCTTGGCTGGCAAGAGTTTGGTTTTGTTTTAAAATGGTTTGTCTATGGAAATGGGTGAGCTTTTCTTTTTTGCCATGAATTAAAATGGTTTGACATTTTTGTAAGATAACATCAGGAGCGCCTTTACTATATAGATGATTTTTAGAAAGAACAGACATCATTTTTCTGGTTGAATCAAAAGGAAGTTCATTTAAATGAGATAAAGTAGGAAAATGGTGATAGTTTACAAGATCAAGTAAGGCAAGTTCGGTAGGATCGCCAATTCTTTGTTGGTTATTTATGGAAGCATTATTACAGAGTGAACATGTTTTTAATAAAGTGAGATGATCATGTTTTTCTTTGTTTAAATCTTGATAGTGGTAAAGTTGGTCATAGAAGTAAATATTTTGAACTGTCATTTTATTTTGCGTTAAAGTTCCGGTTTTATCACTGCAAATAACAGAAATACAACCTAAACTTTCTACGGCGCTTAAGTTTTTAATAATGGCATGTTCTTTTGCCATTTTTTGCGTAGAAAGTGATAAAACAATTGTGACGATAGAACTTAATGCTTCAGGAATTGCAGCAACAGCTAAAGCTACAGCAATCATAAAAGCATCAAGCGGTTTTTGTTTAGCTAAAAAGATATTAAGAAAAAGAACCAGAATACTGATAATGATGATAATAATGGATAATTGACCACTAAATTGATCTAGATTTTGTTGAAGTGGGGTTTTACGTTCTTGAGTATCGTTTAGCAACTGGGCAATTTTACCAAGTTCGCTGTTCATACCAATACTTGTTACAACATAGCGACCAGTACCGTTTGTCACCAGACTGCCAGAAAAGACCATATTGTTTTGATTAGATATCATGGTTTCTTTAGATAGAGGGTGACATTGTTTATCAATACTTTCTGTTTCTCCGGTCAAGGCACTTTCATTGGTTTGTAGCGATGAAGCTTCGATAATTCTACCATCTCCACTGATAATATCGCCAGCTTCAATTTGAACAATATCGCCAATGGTCAACTCATCTCCGGGGATCATTTGTAATGTTTGATCTCTTAAGACTTTAACTTGAGGTAAAGATAGTTTTTTTAAACTATCTAGGGATTTTTGGGCTTTGATGGTTTGATGAGTACCTAAAATGGCATTCATGACAATGACAACAATAATAACAATGGTACTTTCAAGTTGACCACTTAATCCAGATATAATAGCTGAAATAATTAAAATGATAACAAGTAAGTCTTTGAATTGGTTAATGAATATTTTGATGGGTGATTCATTTTTTTGCTTAAGCAAGACATTTTTACCATACTTTTCTTGATGTAATTTCACATCTTGGCTTGATAAGCCATAAATAGAACTATGACATAATTTTAATGTTTCATTCACTGTTTTTTGATAGTACATAATATTTCCTCCTACAATTTGACAAAAAAAGACAAGATCGTTAAAACATAAGCCTTAACGAGTCTTGTCTTTAAGATGCACCAGAATATAGATTCGCGATTGTTGGCAACATCACACAGCTGTGAGACTACTCCCTCATTACTAACATTATAGCAACATTCTCAAGTATTATGCTTAAAATTACACAATCTTAACAAAAATAATGTGTTATAATGTTAGAGAAAATTAAACATTTTCTTTTTATCTATCATTGATAGAACACGGAATAGGGTGTAATTCCCTGCGAGTCGGTCACTGTGAAGCCATGAAGGATAAGTCAGATACGTGAAAAGAAAATGATGTTTCTGCCGGAACCGGAAGCATGCGGATGTATGTTTCCTTGTTTGGTAATAAAACAGGGGGATGAAGATGACATTATTACAGTTAAAGTATGTAATTGCAGTAGCAAATGCGGGAACGATTAGTGAAGCAGCCAAGCAGCTTTATATTGCTCAGCCAAGCTTAACTACAGCAATTAAAGAATTAGAAAATGAGTTGGGGATAACCATTTTTATTAGAACTAACCGCGGTGTGATTTTATCAAGTCAAGGTGAAGAATTTTTAGGTTATGCCAGACAAGTGATTGATCAAACAAATTTGATAGAAGAAAAATATTTTGGTCAAGCACCTGTTAAGCATCAGTTTTGTATTTCTACGCAACATTATTCTTTTGCCGTAGAAGCATTTGTTTCTTTAATTAAAAAATATGGTGGTCAAGAATATGACTTTAGAATTAGAGAAACACAGACGTATGAAATTATTGAAGATGTTGCTAGATTAAAAAGTGAAATTGGCATTTTATATTTAAATCGTTTTAATGAGACAGTAATCAAAAAGACGTTAAAGGAAAATGATTTACAGTTTCATTCACTGTTTGTAGCTAAGCCTCATGTTTTTGTAGGTAAAGATAACCCATTAGCTAAACAAAACCTAGCTACATTAGAAGATTTAGAGCCTTATCCTCGTTTATCTTATGAACAGGGTGAGCATAATTCATTTTATTTTTCTGAAGAAATATTAAGTACTTTAGATAGTAAAAAAGATATTATGGTGTGTGATCGAGCTACGCTTTTTAATTTATTAATTGGACTAAATGGCTATACAATATGTAGTGGGGTCATTAATGAACAATTGAATGGAAAGAATATTGTAGCGATACCTTTAGAGGTGGATGATTATATGGAAATAGGTTACATTACGCATAATAAAGTCGTTTTAGACCAGTTTGGTAAGCATTATATAGAAACACTTATTGAATATACAAAATAAGCGGTGATTATAGTTTTAAACTATAATCAACCGCTTTTATTTTATATTTTACGTTGATAAAGAAGCATTTTATACTTGAGTTATCAAAGAAAGATGAGGGGAAAATATGAAATATTCAATTATTGGATTTCCACGTATTGGAATTCATAGAGAATTAAAATTTGAAACTGAAAAATATTTTAGAAACGAAATTACACAAATTCAATATCTTGAATTTGTTAGAGAACAAAGAGCATTACAATGGAATAAGCAATTAGAACATCATGTATCTTTTATACCATCCAATGATTATTCTTTATATGATGGTATGCTTGATACGACCGTGATGTTAAATGCAATTGAAAAGCGTTATTTAGATTTAAATGTAGATGATTTAAAGACTTATTTTTCTATGGCTAGAGGTTATCAAGGAAAAGAAGGTGATGTTAAGGCACATACAATGAAAAAATGGTTTAATACTAATTATCATTATATGGTTCCTGAACTAGAAGATGATACATGTATTAAATTAAGAAATCTTGATTTTCTACAAGGATATAAACAGGCTAAATCAATAGGTATTGAAACAAAACCAGTTATTATTGGACCTTATACATTTTTAGATTTAGCTAAAGTAAATGGAACTAAAGATAAAAAAGATTATGTCACAGATTTAAAGAAAGCTTATATTGATATTATTGAACAGTGTCATCAAGCAGGGGTAGCATGGTTACAAATTGATGAGCCTTCTTTAGTTAAAGATATGGATCAAAATGATGTAGCGTTATTCGTTGATTTCTATCAGGAAATATTAAAATATAAAGGAACAACTAAGATTTTATTACAAACTTATTTTGGGGATGTAAGAGATTGTTATCATGAAATTTGTGGACTCAATTTTGATGGGATAGGTCTTGATTTTGTTGAAGGAAAACAAACATATGATTTAGTTAAACAAACACCTTTACCAAAAGATAAGATTTTATTTGCAGGATTAATTAATGGTAAAAATATTTGGAAAGCAAATTATCAAGATATTTTAAGACAATTAAAACAGTTAAGTGAAAATCAAAATGTGATTTTAAATACATCATGTTCTTTATTACATGTTCCTTATACAATTGAAAATGAAACACAGATGGATTCAAATATTAAAAAGCATTTTTCATTTGCTTATGAAAAATTAAAAGAGATGGATGAAATATGTCAATTATTTGAAGATGAACATTATCAAGAAAATGAACTTTATATTCAAAATCAAAATTTATTTAAAGAAAGTGTATTAAGAACAAATCAACAAGTCCAAGATGCCTTAAAAGCATTAAAAGAAGATGACTTTATTCGACAAGTTCCTAGAAGTCAAAGACGCTTAGTACAAAAAGAGAAACTGAATTTACCATTATTACCAACAACTACAATTGGATCATTTCCACAAACTAAAGAAGTCAAACAAACAAGGTTTAAGTATAAAAAAGGTAAAATAAGCTATGATGATTATTGTCATGAAATGCAACGTCATATTAAAGAATGTATTGCATTACAAGAAAAAATAGGTTTGGATGTACTTGTTCATGGAGAATTTGAAAGAAATGATATGGTTGAATATTTTGGTCAACAATTACAAGGGTATGTCTTTACAGAAAATGGTTGGGTACAGTCATATGGAACAAGGGGTTTAAAGCCACCTATTATTTTTAGTGATATTAAAAGAGTTAAACCAATGACGGTTGATGTCATCAAGTATGCTCAATCATTATCTAAAAAGGAAGTAAAAGGAATGCTTACAGGTCCTGTTACAATATTAAACTGGTCATTTCCTAGAGTCGATATTTCATTAAAAGAAATGATGTATCAAATTGCCCTTGCAATTAAAGAAGAAGTGTTAGATTTACAAGCGGCAGGAATTCATATTATTCAAATAGATGAGGCAGCATTAAGAGAAAAACTTCCATTACGCAAGGCGGATTGGCATCATGATTATTTAGACTTTGCGATTAAAGCATTTCGTTTATGTCATAGTAAAGTCAATCCAGAGACTCAAATTCATACTCATATGTGTTATAGTGAATTTGAAGATATTATTAAAGAAATTGATGATATGGATGCAGATGTGATTACTTTTGAAGCAGCCCGTTCAAAATTAACAATTCTAGATGAATTGAAGAAAAATGATTTTGAAACAGAAGTAGGTCCAGGTGTTTATGATATTCATTCACCAAGAATTCCGAGTGTTGCAGAAATTGAAGCAGCATTAAAAGTGATGCTAGAAAAGATACCGGTTGAATCTTTATGGGTCAATCCAGATTGTGGTTTGAAAACACGTGGTGAAAATGAAACAGTAGCAAGTTTAATCAACATGGTAACGGCAGCACAAAACTTAAGAAAACAATTAAATAAAAATTAATTTAAAAATAAGGATATCTTGAAAGAGATATTCTTTTTTTGCATTTTTTGAAAATCGCTAGTCAAATCAGCTTTATTGGCTTTAAATAGAAGGGTAGAAAAAATGAAGAGGAGATATAAAAAATGGTAAGACAATTTCCAAAAGGATTTTTATGGGGTGGTGCCACTGCTGCCAATCAATATGAAGGTGGATGGAATGAAGGAGGAAAAGGAATTTCAGTATCTGATTGTGCTAGACATCATTTAGATGTTGATGTTCAAGATTATAAAGCACAAAATGCTGTTACTTCAAAAGATATTGAAGATGCTTTAAAATCAAATGATGATTCTCTTTATCCTAAAAGACATGGTGCGGATGGTTATCATCATTATAAAGAAGATATTAAATTGTTTGCAGAAATGGGCTTTAAAGTATATCGTATGTCTATTGCCTGGTCACGTATTTTCCCTAATGGTGATGATTTACAACCTAATGAAGAAGGATTAAAGTTTTATGATGATGTTTTTGATGAATGTTTAAAATATGGCATTGAACCTTTAGTAACAATGTCACATTATGAACCACCTATTAATTTAGTATTAAATTATGATGGTTGGGCTTCAAGAGAAGTTGTAGATATGTTTGTACGATATGTAGAAACAATTTGTGAACGTTATAAAGATAAAGTCAAATATTGGTTAACTTTTAACGAAGTAGACTCTATGATTCGTCATCCTTATACTACTGGTGGATTAATAGAAGATCGTTTTCCAAATAGAAATTTCCAAGAAGTGATTTTCCAAGCAATGCATCATCAATTTGTAGCCAGTGCCTTAGCTACAAAAATCTGTCATGAAAAGATACCGGGATCAAAAGTAGGATGTATGCTTACAAAATTGACTTATTATCCTTATACATGTAAACCAGAAGATGTCCTTCAAGCTCAACAAGATATGAGAAGCACTTATTGTTATAGCGATACGCAAGTATTTGGTGAATATCCTGCTTATTTGTTAGCTAAATTTAAAAATGAAGGTCTTCATATTAAAATGGAAGATGGCGATTTGGAAATTATGAAAAAATATCCGGTAGATTTTGTTTCATTTAGCTATTATTCTTCAAGTTGTGTTGCTAAAGATGATCAAGGTTTAAAGAAAACGGCAGCTAATACGAATGTAGCCATTAAAAACCCATATATTCCAAGTTCTGATTGGGGATGGCAAATTGATCCGATTGGTTTAAGAATTTCGTTAGTAGATTTATATGATCGTTATCGTAAACCATTATTTGTTGTAGAAAATGGTTTAGGAGCTAAGGATGAATTAATCAATGGTACTGTAGATGATCAATATCGTATTGACTATTTTGATGCTCATTTTAGAGAAATGTTAAATGCGATTGAAATAGATGGTGTTGATTTAATGGGATATACATCTTGGGGATGTATCGACATTGTAAGTGAATCAACAAAACAAATGTCTAAACGTTATGGATTTATTTATGTAGATGCAGATGATTTAGGAAATGGAACATATAATAGATATAAGAAAAAATCATTTGATTGGTATAAACATGTTATTGAAACAAACGGTGCTTGTTTGTTTGAAGATTAATGTTATTTCCTAGGAAATGATGTCGACATTATTGACAAGTTCGTATCAATGTGATAATTTATATACATACATAAACTTATGATTGGGAGATAAAACAAGGGAAGCCCTCAAAGAGAGTCTAGGATGGTGGAATCTAGATAGTAAGCAACTTGGTAAATGGACCCATGAAGGCAAAGGGGAAAGGCAACGAGTATCTTTTGACGTAAGCCTACGTTATAGGGCAAGAATGTGATAGCATTTTAAAACTTAAGGTGGCATAGCAGATATAACATCTGTCCTTTTGGGACAGGTGTTTTTTGTTTTGAAAATGCGATTTCATAGAAAGGGGTTAATTTATGAAATTGAAACGATGGTGTTTGGTTAAAAACTAAAAAAATCAAAACAAAGAAAAGGGGAAAAATAATGAAAGCAAAAAGATTATTAAAATTATCAATGGCAGTAGCCTTAACAGTAGGATTATTAACAGGATGTTCAAGTAGTAAAGAGGATGTAAAAGAAGTTGCAATTGTTCAATATGTTGAACATACTTCATTAGATACAATTAAAAAATCATTTGATAAAGAAATGGATAAATTAGGATATAAAGAAGGAGAAAATATTCACTATACATTTAAAAATGCTCAAGGAGATATGAATACAGCACCTTCTATTATTCAAGGTTTCCAATCAAGTAAAAAAGATTGTGTTGTCGCTATTGCTACACCAGTAGCGATGTCAGCAGCAACAATGGCTAAAGATACACCTGTTGTTTTTGCAGCTGTAACTGATCCAGTATCAGCAGGATTAACAAGTTCTTTAGAAAAACCTGATAAAAATATCACAGGAACAAGTGATGAAATTCAAGTTGATCAAATCTTAGATAAAGCACTTGAAGTGAATCCAAATTTAAAAACATTAGGTGTAATTTATAATAAAGGTGAAGTCAATTCAGTAACCAATATTAAAAAAGCGAAAGCTTTCTGTGATAGTCATGGTATTGTTATGGAAGAAGCGACAGTAACAGGTGTTAATGAAGTTCAAAGTGCAATTGATGTATTAAATACAAAATGTGATGCTGTTTTTGCTCCAAATGATAATATGATTGCTAGTGCAATGAATATTGTAGGACCAGCATGTGCTAAAGCTAAAAAGCCATTATATGTAGGGGCTGATTCAATGGTACAAGATGGAGGCTTCTTATCAGTAGGAATTAATTATGAAAATTTAGGAAAAGAAACGGCTAAGATTGTTGATCAAGTTTTAAAAGGTAAAAAAGTAAGTTCTATTCCAGTTAAAGTATTTAAAGATAATTTAAATATTTATGTTAATAAAAAAGTGTTAAATGAATTAGGAATTACATTACCTGATTCAATTAAAAATGATAAAGCTTATGTAGAAATGTAGGGGTTATATGATGAGTCAGACGGTTGTATTAGGAGCGTTAGAATTAGGTGGTATTTTTGCAGTTTTATCACTTGGTTTATATATCAGTTATAAAGTGTTAGATTTACCAGATTTAACAGTAGATGGAAGTTTTACTCTAGGAAGTGCTGTAAGTGCTGTGGTTACCTTACACGCTTCTCCTTATTTGGGGTTAGTGTTATCTTTTATTGCTGGGGTTATTGCTGGAATTGTAACGGGGTTATTAATCACAAAATTAAAAATTATGCCATTACTTGCCGGTATTTTAACAATGTCTGGTTTATATTCTGTTAATTTGATGATTATGAATGAAACACCTAATCTCTCTTTATTTGGATATAAAACAGTGTTTAGTCAATTGGAAACAATTACACCTTATGCTAAAATTATCATTATTTATGCTCTTGTTATTACTTTGGTTGTTTTACTTGATTTATTCTTAAGAACTCAATTAGGCTTATCATTAAGAGCATGTGGTGACAATGAAGCAATGGTAAAAGCGAGTTCAATTGATAGTGATAAAATGAAAGTATTAGGTTTAGCGTTAGCTAATGGTTTAGTTTCTTTATCTGGCGCTATCTTTGCTCAACATCAAAGTTTTGCTGATATTACTAATGGAACCGGAATGATGGTTATTGGTCTTGCTAGTATTATTGTAGGAATGACATTTATTAAAAAAGAAAAGATTTTAATGCAATTGATTGCAGTCGTTTTTGGGGCTATTTTTTATCGTTGTATTTTAAGTATTGCCTTACAATTTGGGTTACCTTCTGGTTATTTAAAATTGTTATCAGCAGTATTAGTAGTAATTGCTTTAGCTATGACTAATGGCTCTTTAAAAAGTAAGAAAAGAGGGAGAAAGTCATGTTAGAACTTAAAGATTTGTCAGTTGTATTTTATAAAGGAACTGTGAATGAAAAAGTTGCTCTATCACATGTGAATTTAAAATTGGAAGCAGGAGATTTTGTTACAATTATTGGTAGTAATGGTGCCGGTAAATCAACTTTATTTCAAACAATATCAGGAGCAGTAGAAAGTGATAGTGGTCAAATTTTATTAAATGGAAAAGATATCACTTTTGAACCTGAATATAAAAGAGCTCGTCATATAGGAAGACTTTTTCAGGATCCTTTAAAAGGAACAGCACCACATATGACAATAGAAGAAAACTTACATTTATCTAATCAAAGAGGGAAACATTTTTCATTGTCTTTAATGTCACATAAATATCGCACTCTTTTTCAAGAGTCTTTAAAAGAATTAGATTTGAGATTAGAAAATCGTTTAGATATGAAAGTGGGTTTGCTTTCAGGGGGACAAAGACAAGCCTTGACTTTATTGATGGCAACATTAGTGACACCTGATTTACTATTATTGGATGAACATACTGCCGCATTAGATCCTAAAACAGCTCAAAAAGTATTACAATTGTCTGATAAAATAGTTGAAGAACATCATATTACAACAATGATGATTACTCATAATATGGAAGATGCTTTAAAGTATGGCAATAAAACAATGATTATGAAAGATGGTCAAATTATTGCTTTAATAGAAGGTGAAGAAAGAAAAAAGATGACGGTAGAACAATTAATACATCTTTATTCTTCTTCAACAAAAGAGTATACTGATCGTGTATTTTTAAAATAAAGATTTATATAAGAAATCTTTTTTAGTGAGGAAAAAATCATGATAAAAGAAATAGTAAAAGATAATTTTATATTGTCACAAGTATGCCAAGATGCAACAAAGGAAGATCTTTATATTGTTGATGATTTACTAGATACAATCAAGTTTCACCAAACTCATTGTGTTGGAATGGCTGCTAATATGATCGGATATTTAAAAAATATAATTGTAGTTGAAAATCAAAATGAATATCTCATTTTAATTAATCCTGTTATTGAAAAAGAAACAGGAACTTATCAATGTGAGGAATCTTGCTTGTCACACACTGGTACAAAGCAAACTCAAAGATATCATAAAATAAAAGTATCTTATTTAGATGTTCAATTTAAAAAGAGAATAAAGACATTTGAAGGATTTACTGCCCAAATTATTCAACACGAAATCGATCATTGTAAAGGAATTCTTATTTAATGAAAAAACAAGGCTATTTTTTAACATTATTATCTGCAGTGATTTTTGGTTTAACACCAACTTTGGCTAAAATAACTTATCAACTAGGTAATAACGGTATAACGATGGCATTTTTAAGACATCTTATTGTTATTCCAATTTTATGGATAATGATTAAAATAAAAGGCTATTCATTAAAGATAACCAGAAAACAATTAAAAGATATTTTATGTGTTGGTATTATTGGTAATGCATTGACTGTGATTTTACTTTATACATCTTATAGTTATATAGGAGTCGGGAGTGCAACAGTTTTACACTTTATGTACCCTTTATTTGTTTGTTTAATATATTATTTTTATTATCATCAGCCACTTGGTAAGGACACACTTTTATGCCTTTTATTAGCAACCGTAGGTATCACTTTTTTTATTGAGTTTAATCAAAGTAGTCTTTTGGGGATGATTATGGCATTAACTTCAGGAGTGTTCTTTGCTTATTATATTGTAGGAGTAGATAAAAAAAGATTAGGTTCACTTAATCCCTATGTACTCAATTTTTATTTTGCTATATCTATTGCGGGCTGCATCCTATTAATAGGAGGTTTAACAAGACAAATTCAATGGGTCTTGCCTTTGAAAGTATATGGTTATGCATTAGTGATTGCCATTTTAACATCTATTATTGCTATTATATGTTTACAACAGGGAATTAAATACATAGGTGGGAGTCGTGCTTCTATCATTAGTATGTTTGAACCAGTAACAAGTGTTATCTTTGGCTGTTTTATTTTAAAAGAACAACTGACAATATTAAAAATCATAGGTTCTATTTTAATATTAGGATCTATTCTCTATATGATTATAAAGGAGGAAAATCATGATTAAATTAATCGCGACAGACATGGACGGAACTTTTCTTGATTCTCAAAAAAGGTTTTCACCAGAATTTATTGATATGTTTTATGAACTTAGAAAAAGACAAATTCATTTTGTTATTGCTTCAGGCAATCAATATTATCGCCTTTATCAAAAATTCTTACCTATGTCCAATAGTATGTATTTTATTGGAGAAAACGGAAGCTATATAGCAAAAGGATGTCAATTACTGTCAAAAAATGTAATAGAACAAAATAAAGTAGATAAAGTAATTTCTATGATTGAGACGATGCCTGAACTTAGAATCATTCTTGCTGGAGTAAAAAATGCATACTGTTTGAATAAATATAAAGAATTAGAAAAGCAGGTGGCTACATACTATTGTAATTATCAATTTGTAGAAAACTATCATGATATTAATGATGAAATTATGAAAATAGCTATCTTTGATCCACAAGGAAAGATTATTCAGTATGCTGATCAAATTGCTAAAGGGATTGATACAAGTTTAAAGGCAACAACATCTGGTAATGAATGGATTGATATTCAAAATGCAGACATTAATAAAGGTGTAGGTATCCGTTTTTTACAAAATGAATTAAACATAAAACCAGAAGAATGTATGGCTTTTGGTGATCAAATGAATGATTATACACTATTAAAATCGGTGAAATATAGCTATGCTATGGCTAATGCAGTTTTAAAGATTAAAGAAATATCATACGGAATTGCGCCTAGCAATGACGAACAAGGTGTATTGCAAGTGATTAAAAAAGAAGTTCTTGAACGTTAGAACCTCTTTTTTTTACAAAAAAATCAAAAAAATAACAAAAAAGAGTAGACAAAGCATAAAAACCGTGATAGTATAAATAAGCACTCAGCGAGAGACGTATGAGTGAGAGATCATTGAAAACTAAACAGTAAACGAATAAAACACAACGTCAATTAAGGA
>OLOG01000242.1_pt1 | contig 55800 bp, 49 predicted proteins | sample 1672351 | NCBI WGS metagenome assembly OLOG01 (sample SAMEA3136674, study PRJEB25190) | human gut metagenome | biome: human gut; feature: human-associated habitat; material: faeces | place: Austria | collected 2013 | reverse complement strand
TTAGAATTTTCAAGGTTGTCTTATTGTTCAGTTGTCAAAGATCTTTTTGTGATCCGCTTCGTATAAGAAGCTTTATCATTATATCACTTAGTTCTTAGCTTGTCAAGAACTTTTTTAATTTATTTTGTTGACCCGTCCTTCATAAGAACCGCAGCAACTTTTAAATCATATCATGTTCTTTCTTGTTTGTCAAGAACTTTTTTAATTTATTTTTGAAACACTTTTTCAAATCCCTTTGAAAGAGCTGTGTTTCTCACTGTCTCTCACAGACAGCTTAGATATAATATCATGCCACCACATTCGTGTCAACACTTTTTTTCATTTTTTTCGTTTTTCTTTGCAATAAGTACTCCTAACCGCCATAATATCTGAAGAAAAGATTTTTCGTTTTATAGGAAAGCCCTATAAAACGAAAAAATAAAGGAGATACAAAATACATTGCATCTCCTCTATTTTAATTCTGAAATTTTAGTTCTGTAATAATTTCTGTGTTTCTGATTGAATTTCTTGTTGGATCATCTGTCCTAACGGATTCGTGTCGACCATCGTCTGCATGATCTCACTTCCTCCAATGATCTGTTCATATTCCGTCTGCATACCAATATGCGGCATCAATGAAATAAAAAACATCAATACCATAATGATCAGACTTCCCTTTACAAATCCAAGTACAGCTCCGGCCACACGATTAATGAAACCAACCCCTGGTATCCTGCTTACTTTATTAATAAACCGCACGATAACTGAAAATATCATCTTACATATGATCATCAGTATAAGGTAAGCAATCATATATGCGATCTGATCTGTCACGATCGTTCCCTGAATCTGTGGTACATTTTGAATTATGATATCTTTAAAATATGATGCTCCTTCATAAGCAATGGCAAACGTAAGAATCCATGATGCAAGATTGAGCATACTTTTCATCAGACCTCTCCGATATCCCATTACTACCTGAAAAATCAAATATAATCCAAAAACACCTAAAACTATTTCTCCCATGTGTACTCCATTTCTAGCGTAATTCAAGTAAATTAATATTGTCTTCATATGTAATTAAATATCTTCTCTTCTTTCCTGTTAATGATACATTTGAAATTCGTTTCTTAAAATCCTTCTGGTACATCTCATGTCCGTTAAAATTCAAAACAGAAAAATGATAGTTTCCAGCAAGTACCATTTCTTTTTCTCCTAGTAATACTTTCGTATATTCTGAAGAAAAATCATGCTTCATCACTCTTCTTCCGCTTTTGTTATATACAACCGCCTGATATTTTTCCTCTGTTGATTTTCCATCATGTTCAAGTACCAGTCCTATATAATTGTCATTTACTGCAATACTTTTGATCGTCTTACTGATCTTTACAGTATTACTCTTGGATATTGTCCTTCCAGTTTTAAAGAATATGAGTTTGTCATCTGCTGCCGCCACTGCTTTGGAATCTCCCATATAACGAACCTTTGGAATTACACAGTCTTTAAAATCAAAACCGCTGATCAGCTGATCACCTTTTTCTTCCCCTGTTGTTCCAAAATTATAAAATGCAATTCTGCTCTTTACATTGATTCCATCTACCACGAGATAGCTTACCATCAGATTCTGTCCGTCAGCAGAAAGCGCAATGTCCATTGGATATCCGTTCTGGCTTGCAGTCACTTTGATACTTACCAGTTTCTTCTGTGCCGCATCATATAATTCAATATAGTTTCCCTTATCTCCGTGAAGCATCAGCGCGATCACGCCCTGTTTCGCAACTTCAACATTGACAATCGGATAAGAAACACTGAACTTCTTCATCTGCCCACCATCATCAAGCAATGCAATCTCATTTCCATTTTTGGAGGCAATTACAATGTAGTCACCGCAATAAGATGCCTCTGGATTCTTAATTGAATATGTCCGGTTCCATTTCTCATTTCCATTTCCATCTAAAAAATAGATTCCATCTTCGCTATAACATATCGTTCCGTTTTTATATGAAAATGATTGGAAAGATTCTGTCAAATCCTTTGAAATGGTCTTAACCACCTTTATGCTATGATATGTCCGGTACCGATATGCCAAAATACTGCATACCGCTACGATCATAAGTGCAATGGTCAATCCAATCCTGTATCTTTTCTTCCTTTGTTCCAGGATTAACGCATTTTGAAAATTCTCATTTGAATTAATATAAAGAGAAAATCCTGATTTCGTCTTTTGTTCCATAAAATCCCTTTCTTCTTTATGATCGCTATGATTTCTGAACAAAAATTAGTATACCTTATCCTATGAAATGTGTCCAGTATCCTTAGTTTTTCTCATTAACGAGCGATCGGTATGATCAATTTCTGTCCAGGATAAATCTGATTCTGATTGCTTAACGCATTTGCCTCCCTGATTCTCTTTACCAGTTTCTGCGTTCCATATACCTTTCTGCTGATCGAAACCAGTGTTTCTCCTTTTTTTACTGTATATTTATAGTATTTATATTTGGATGCATTTGTTTTTTTCGCTGCTGTCGCTGCTGTTTTCTTTGCCGTTGTAATTTGAGCTGCTGTTGTATTTTTAACTGCTGTTGTACTTTTCTTTTCTACCGTCGATGCCTGCGTATCCAAAACTTTCGTAACCGTTTTTGTCTTTTCGGTTGTCTCACTTTTATCTTCCACCTGCTCTTTTACCCCTTTTCCCATCGTATTGACAGCCCCATTTACTACCTCACGAAAATTGATACTCTGATCCTGCTGTGCATAATAATACATCGTTCCACCCATGATCATCATAACCGCAACCGCTGCTGCCGTGGAAAATGTACGGAAACGCCCTTTTCGCTGACTGCTTTTTGTCTTTCTTGAAACTTTCTCCCGAAACTGACGGATAAGTCTCTCATCTCTCATATTTTCCATCATCTTCTCGTAATTTTCCGATTCTTTCATGCCTTCCCTGCGCTCTGCCAGATATTCCTGCATCATTGGATTTTTATCATAATATATGTAGTAACCACTTTGTCTCGCCAGATCTTGTCCTCGATATACATAGAATGCATCTTCATTTTCAAGATCATCAATCATGTAAAGTACTTTTCCTTCTCCCGGAAAATTTTCAAAATGTGTTTTTTTGATCTTATCGTTAAGCCGTACTGAAAATCCCATCCGAAGCAATGCCCATCCAATCACTTCAAGCCCCGGAAACAGCCGGTCCTTTTGCTGATAAATTTCTCTCCACACTTCATCATTAAATACGGTTTCATCCAGATCAAGTTCCAGATTCTGACCCTCGATCGCTCCTTTTACATAAATGATGGTGTCATCTTCTATCGTTTTTTTCTCTCCAAATAAAATAGCTCCTCTTACATATGTATTCTTGTCCATTGATAATGAATTTAGAAAGGTTATTACATAATCTTCAATATATACTTTTGTATGTCCCACCGGACTCCCGATCTGGCGGATGTTTTTTGGCAACAACTGCTCTGTTTTCACGAAAATTCCTCCTTTTTCTCTATCTGCTCACACAAACTTTACCATGATCGTCTAAAATTTTTTATCAAACCACGTCGAAGAAATCACAATTTTTTTCTACATATTTTTTCTACATTTTGTATACACTAGGAACAAATCATAACGCAGGAGGAAATTGCTTTGACTTTCAAAAAAATAAATTATTATCAGCCAGACGATCCTTGTGCATTAGCCAGATTCCAAAACGATCTGCTTGCACATTTACAAAAAAAATGCAAAAAAAATCAGCCACTGGTCTTGATCTGTATCGGCTCAGATCGTGCGACCGGTGACTGTCTTGGCCCATTAGTCGGGCAGTCTCTTATTGATTCACCTGTGTATTCAGTTTATGGCAGTCTGCAGTCCCCGGTTCACGCCAAGAATCTTGACCACACCATAGAACTCATTTATACGTTTCATAAAAATCCGTTCGTCATTGCAATTGATTCCTGTCTGGGCTGCGAAGAACATGTCGGATATATCACTCTGTCTTCCATGCCGCTTTGCCCGGGACAGGGTGTATCCAAAAGCCTGCCTCCCATCGGAGACATATCCATTACCGGCATTGTTGACCGTTTTTCCGAGTCCTATCATGAAACGATCCAGACAACACGGCTGCAAACTGTTTTTTATCTGGCTTCTTTCATTGCAAAAGGAATTCAGACTTTTAAATTTGAAACTTCTAAATTTGAAGTTTCATATCGCCATCTTTGATCAGTCCCTTACGTCTCATTCCCTCTGAAATAAAATATGTAAGAAATGCAGGGGCAATGATCAGCATTACCAGTATCATGATAATCGTTATGACTGGAGATGTATTTGTTATCATGGTCTTATATGCCATGATCGGTCCAACAAGTCCTGCAGTTCCCATTCCTGAACCAATGGCATTGTTTGTCATTTTTAATACGACCGTTGAAATTGGTCCAAGGATCGCACTTGTTATGATCGTTGGCAGCCAGATCAATGGTTTTCGCACAATATTTGGAACTTGCAGCATAGAAGTTCCGATTCCCTGTGCCAAAAGTCCGCCAATTCCATTTTCACGAAAACTTGCCGCTGCAAATCCGATCATCTGTGCACAGCATCCAACCGTTGCTGCTCCTGCTGCGATTCCTGATAGATTCAGAATAACTCCTAAAGCTGCTGAACTGATTGGCAGTGTGAGTGCCATTCCCATCAGAACTGACACGATAATTCCCATCAAAAATGGCTGCTGCTCTGTTCCCCAGCGTATCATCTCTCCGATCTGTTTCATGAGATCAGATATATAAGGTCCGACCGTCAGGCCAACAACGCCTCCTCCGACAATTGTAACCAACGGTGTCAATATAATATCTAATTTGGTACGTCCTACAAAAATACGTCCAAGCTCAATTCCTACATATGCTGCTACAAATGCACCCAATGGTTCTCCCGGGCCGCTTAACAAAATCTTTCCATCCGTCACAACACTTCCATTTAACAATCCTGTTGCAAATGCTCCTATCATCCCTGCACTTGCTGCTGAGGCACACACCAATGTCTCCTCTCCAAGTTTACACGCTGTTCCTATACCGATTCCTGCACCTGTCAAGACTTTTGCGATAGATGCAGCCATCACGATCATATGTCCGATATTTCCTCCTGCAAATGTACCGATCTGCTCCAGAATCGTTCCCGTAATCAATGTCGCAAACAATCCGATTGCCATTCCTGACAACCCATCTATAAATATTCTTTTTAATATTTTCATGATTCATCTCCTTACATAACTTTTTTTAAGTATAACATACCGATTATTCTTTACAATAATCAAAAATACTTCTATACTAAACCAAAAGATTGTATTTAAATTTATTTCAAAGGCAGGATAATTATATGTTTCGTATGTGGGGAAAGATTTTTCATGAAAATCGCATGTTAAAAGATACCGTTATTTGTATTGATAACGATTTGAATCGTACAAGAAAGGTTTATCAGGCGTTAGAAGATATGTGTTACGAATTTGATCTCTCAAAACCGCTTTGGCTGGACAGCAATAAAAATGATTTTATTCGTCATTCTAAAACCCGATTTACTCATGACAGTTTTGTAGAAGATATTGATTTTGATTATCTGGAGATTCAGGTAATTGAAGAAGACTAAATATTTTGATATTTTTCTTTAGAAATTATTTACAGAACGTCCGTATTTTATTATACTTAATCTATAATATAATGCCCTGTTGCCTTTAATTTTATCGTACACGAAGATATTTATATGAAGGGAACCGGACATTCTAAACACAAATTAAGACAATGTTTCGGAAAGAGGACTTCCTATGAACAATAAGGACAAAAAAACTATTGAAGAACAAAATAAATTATTAGATCACCTTATCGAATATGGCGGCCGCCAGTACATCGATGAGGAAATCAAGAAATCTGAAGAACTCCCTGAACTGGAGCCTTCCAAAGAATTTGATGAAAAGATGCATCGTATGTTTCAGGATGCTTATAAACGAGAAGCTCGTCTCGAACGATTTCAACTCGGCAAAAAAGTAGCAGCCATTGCTGTTGCAGTGGTTCTTGTTGTTTCTGCTGCGGCTATGAATATTAAAGCGGTTCGACAGCCGATATTGAATTTTGTATTTCACAAGGACAATAACGCAAACAAAACAAATGTTAATTCTAAACAACAAAGCAAAAATAATTATGATATAACTTTCAAATACATACCTACTGGATATAAGCAACAAAAAGTTACTTATTCCGCACATGATACACAAATAGCATATACCTATTTTAATCAAAAACTAGATAAATATTTATTTATTAATGTACAGGTAGATCAAGACTATGATTCATATATAAATCAGTCTTCCCTTTCTGATTATGAAAAATTAACTTACAAAGATCACACCTATTATTTTCTCTCAGGAAAAACAAATACATTGATTACCTATAAAAATCGCTGTATTGTTTCTATTATTTCATCAGAAAACAAAGATAAATTATTAAAAGTTGCAACCTCTTCAAAATTCAATATTAAAAACTAAATCAAAAAAGATCAGCTGTAACATAGTTACATTGCTGATCTTTTTTATTTTAATTACAACTCTTTAATTTTCTCATATATATCTTTTTCTGTATCTTCTGGATATATTTTAACCATATTGTAAATATCCAAAATTGTACTCTCATCTTCAAACAAATCATCCGCTATCTCTGAGACAGAATACCCCTTACTAAATTTCTTTTTTACTAAAAAAATCAATTTTAACTTTTCTCCTTTAATAATTCCCCTTTGTTCTGCCCTATCCATTAGTATACACATAAGAATCTCCTTTCTTTTGTAATGTTAATTCATCCCAGTTTCAATTTATCAAATTTTCATTTCTACAATTTTATTTCACAATTAATATAATATATTCATTTTTCATTTTCAATATTATTTTATTTTTCATTCTTTCTAAAATTATCCATTTCTACAGATTGGTAAGGATAGAAAGGATTACCTTATGAAAAAAATTTATAAATTCTTATTTGTACCAATCTTTTGTCTCTTCATCTTATCAAATAGCACTTCTCCTGTCTCAGCTGCTAACAGCTGGCCAGGATTTCAACATGTTACGATTGGATTAACTTTTAAAAGGTTCGGTTTAGCATGTTTTTATACCACTGTTATCCCATCAAAAGGTTCATATTATTCAAAAATCAATATGAAATTACAAAAATATTCTAAAGGAAAATGGCATACTTTGACTAGCGGAACTTGGGGCGATACAGGCGTTAATATGTATAGCCGTGATTATTATGTCACAAACGGAACTTATAGAGTTTACAGTACTGCCACAGTCTACAAATCCAAAGGTGGTAAAAAAATAAATAGTGACACCTTCATCTACAAGAAAAAATACTAAAACCATCACTATTTTTATAATTTAGAAACCAGAAACTAAAAAATCAAACATTCACATAATCCTTACTCGTTCCAAAAAGGCAGGTTTTCCCTGCCTTTTTGACGTTCCTCACAATTAAATCCACACCATTAAAACTTTTTAGAAAAAAGTTTCCCTTTTTTCTAAAACGCTAGTTTATAAGTATGTAAGGGAGAAAATGATAGAATTTTTAATGTAACTGTTAACCATATAGCACAAATAATAACAAGCAATCACAAAAACGTTAACGAAAACCCTATTTTTGTTTGCTGCATCGTGATTTCTTAGATTGAATATAAATTTCAAATCATATCTATCTACCATCAATCTCTCTTACATACCAGCTTCTGTATGGAACCTCATCACTTCCATACAGCAAAAAAACGATCGGAGTTTCCACTTCTCCGATCGTTTTTATTTTACTTTATTTTTTTGTTGTACTTCCGAATCCACCATTGCGTACTTCTGTTACTTCATCATCAATTGTAACTCCGTACTGCATAAAGATTCCCTGTACCATACCAGTTCCCTGTTCGACAGAAACTGTTTTACCTTCGTTACTGTCATTTGTTAATTTTACAAAGATATGACCTTCATTATCTGAATAAAAATAATCACTGTCAATAATTCCAACTGTATTATTCATCTGAAGACGGAATTTAAATCCCAGTCCGCTTCTTGGGAAAATGTTTAATACCCAGTCTTCTTCAATAAATACTCTGATTCCTGTTGGAATCTTAATTGTCTCTCCTGGTTTTAATGTAAAATCAACTGGACTGAAGAAATCATATCCTGCTGATCCTCTTGTTGCTCTCTTTGGAAGTTTGATTCCATCGTAAATCGCTTTGATCTCTTCATCTGAAGTTCCTGGGAAGCTGTCTTTCCAGCTTTCTTCAAACTGTTCAAAGCTTACTTTATGAAACTGTGCAATCTTGTTCATCTGTATCTCCTGTAATCTTCATTCTTTATATTTCAACGCCACTTATTTTATCAGACTCACCTGTTTGTTTCAATAGGATGAAAGCTTTTTCAATGATTCAAACTCATATCCTTCTTTCTTTAGATTCGTGATTACTTCATCGAGTGCTTCTGCATTTGACTGTGATACGTTATGCATCAGCGGGATTGCTCCATTATGTGTATATTTCTTAAAATGTCCCACCACATAATCTTTTCCAGGCTGTTTATTAACATCAAAGTCCACATATGCCATACTCCAGAATATCGTCTTATATCCCATTGATTTTGTTAATTTGAGTGTCTTTTCATTGTACTCTCCCATCGGCGGCCGGATAAAATGATCCATCTCATATCCTGTCGCTTCCTTGCAGTACTGTGCGCAGTCGATAATCTCCTGTTTATTATCTCTGTCTGATAAGGTTGGCATACTTTTATGATGTACTGTGTGATTTCCGACAATATGTCCTTCTCTTTTCATCCTTCTTACCAGCTCTGTTCCTTCCCGAATAAATGGTTTGGTTACAAAAAAAGCTGCTACAACTTTTTGTTTTTTCAAAACATCCAGAATTTTCGGAGTAAATCCATTTTCATATCCACAGTCAAACGTGAAAAATATCTTCTTTTTCTTGCATTTCGGATTCACATAATATGCATCATACTTTGACAGGTCAATATGATCCGATACTTCCGGAGTCTGGTGTTTTTCATTTCTCTTTAACCACCAGCGTTCGATTCCCTGTGCTGTCTCTCCTGATGTCTCCTGATATTTTTCCTGTTCTGTATAAGATGCCTGCGATGTGCTGGAAGTTGTTTCATTTAAATTTGTCTTCTTGCCTGTTGGTATCTGACAAGCAGTCAACAAACATGTTAACAGTAACACAAGAGTCACACATATACTTTTCATGATTCACAAATCCTTTTTGTATATATGTATGAACTATGATCTGCATTTATAAATCTTTGATAAAATCTTTCAGCGTCTGGATATCTTCATCCGTAAGCTGCAGTTCCCTTGCACTTGCAATCTCACCCCAATGCTGCTTTAATTGTCTTGCATCTTCTTTTTCTTTTTTGATTTCCTGACTTTTTTTAATTTTTTCATTTTTTTCGTAATTCTGTTTTTTCAAGTCTTTTTCCATACGGTTCGGAAGAATATTTTCCAGATAATATAGGAGATTCGTTTTAATCTTTCTCTTCGTATGCTCCATATCAGTCAGTCTGTCAAACAGAAACACTGCAATTCCAAACATCGTTCCAACGATCAACTGTCTTCCCCAGAAATTGATGTCCGAATTCATGAGAATTCCTTTGACCGCCCCAAGACAGCCTAATCCAACACACAGGATTCCACATATCCCCGGAATTTGTTCCAAAAAAAATGAATTTATCCCCATAATCTTATTTGCCTCAAGGTATTTATCCACAATACAGCTGATATTATTCACTTTCGCATGTAATGAATAGTAATTTTCTATCTTTTTCTTTAGTGTTCCGATCCAGTATCGTTTGGGCCTGTCCATTTCTTCAGATGAAACAAGCAATTTGTGGTAATTGCGCCATACAATGATCTTCACCAATACTGCTGCCAACACAGAAACGATCAGTCCCTGCACAAAAAAAGTTTCTCTTAACATTTCCATAGCTGTCTCTCCTTTTATATTTGTTGTTTATCATTATAAAAGGATTGCTTTGAAAACTTAAGAGAAACCGTCCTACAAAGTTAGACTACATTCTGTCTAATATTCCAAGAACAAGGCGAACAATGTGTTTTATTGCCGCTTTTTCAAATTCTTCGTAACTTCCTGCTGCTTCCTGGTCTGCTTTATCAGAAATTGCACGTAATACAATAAATGGAATCTGGTTTAAATGTGCTGCCTGTGCCATGGCTGCACCTTCCATTTCAGCACAGTATCCATCAAATTCATTGATCAGATAGTGTTTCTTCTCGTTATCTGAAATAAACTGGTCACCGCTGACAACTCTTCCGACATAGCAATTGATATCTGGATTGACTTCCTCACATGTTTTCTTCGCAAGCTCGATCAGATCTTTATCTGCTTCGAAATAAGAAGTATCCATTCTAGGAATCTCCCCAACTTTATATCCAAATACAGTTGCATCAACGTCATGCTGCACTGCATCTTTTGAGATCACGATATCTCCGATCTCGATATCTTTGTATAATCCACCTGCAACACCTGTGTTGATCACTGCTTTTACATCAAATTTATCTGCAAGAATCTGTGTGCAAAGTGCCATATTAACTTTTCCAATTCCACTCTGTACGATTACAACATCTTTTCCATTTAAATTTCCACAGTAAAAATCCATACCTGCACGGGTTACTTTTTCCTTCTGTTCCATGGCTTCGATCAGCTGGCTGACTTCTTCTTCCATGGCTCCGATAATACCTATCATATCTGTTCTCCTTATCTTTGTAATATCATTTAATTTCAGTTTACGAGAAATCGCATATCCTGTCAATTGCGAACCCCTTTGAATTCTAAGCTTGAAATACACATCTTCTTGCTCTATAATTCATTATGTATATTTTGAGAAAGTTTTTCTAATATGCAATTTTAATTTTACAGGAGGATAATTTAATTATGGTATATAAAACAAAAGGAACTTGTTCCAGCGAAATCGAATTTGAAGTAGAGGATGGAATCTTAACAGATATCAATTTTGTTGGTGGATGCCAGGGAAATACAACTGGTGTTGCTGCTTTAGCAAAAGGACTTCCTATTGATGAAGTCATCGACAAATTATCTGGAATCCAGTGTGGTTTCCGTGGAACTTCATGTCCAGACCAGCTTTCTAAAGCGCTGATCGAGTACAAAGAAAATCATTAATGGGGTGAGAAAGAATCATGAAACGAATCGTATTAACCGGTGGAGGAACTGCCGGACATGTTACACCAAATATGGCACTTGTACCGAAACTGATCGATGAGGGATACAATATTTACTACATCGGATCTTACGAAGGTATGGAAAAGAAACTGATCGAAGATATCGGCGTTAAATATTTTGGAATTTCTTCTGGAAAACTTCGCAGATACTTTGATATCAAGAACTTCTCTGATCCATTCCGTGTGATCAAGGGATTTTTTGAAGCGAAAAAGATCTTAAAGAAACTTCGTCCAGATGTTGTATTTTCAAAGGGTGGTTTTGTTACTGTCCCTGTTGTATTTGCTGCGAAACAGCTTCATATTCCGGTTATCATTCATGAATCTGATATGACACCAGGATTAGCTAACAAATTAAGTATTCCTAGTGCAAGCAAGGTATGCTGTAACTTCCCTGAGACAGTGAAGCTTCTTCCAGAAGGGAAAGCCGTTTTAACAGGTTCTCCAATCCGTGAAGAATTATTTACAGGAAAACGTGAAGAAGGTCTTCGCCTTTGCGGTTTTACAGAAGATAAACCTGTACTTCTTGTTATCGGTGGAAGTCTTGGATCTGTTGCGATCAACAATGCGATCCGAAACAATATTGATGCTTTACTTGAGAAATACCAGATCATTCATCTATGCGGACGTAACAATCTGGATGAAAGCCTTGAAGGCAGAGAAGGTTACAAACAGTTTGAATATGTAAAGGCTGAATTAAAACACTATTTTGCATGTGCTAACGTTGTTGTATCTCGTGCCGGAGCCAATGCGATCTGTGAGCTTCTTGCACTTCGCAAGCCTAATATCTTAATCCCTCTCGGATTAGAAGCCAGCCGTGGAGACCAGATCCTCAATGCTGAATCTTTTGAGAATCAGGGTTACAGTTATGTGCTTCAGGAGAAGGATGTTACGAGTGAGACTTTATTAAATGCAGTGAACAGCGTTTATGAAGACCGTGATAAGTATGTGGAAGCAATGAATACGAGTGAACTTGCAAATCCAATTGAGACGATTGTGAATCTTGCAAATCAGTTAGCTGCCCAGAAACGACGTAAATAATTTCTAATATCAAAAAACACAGCAGGAATCTCCTATCAATCCTGCTGTGTTTTTTATTTTCTTGAAATCATTTTATTCTTATAAACTTTGTGCAAAAATACAAACTGCAATAAATACTGCCAGTTTCAGAACAATGATAAACAATTCGTTACCTTTCAACTTCTTCCCTGAACCCAGATGAATATTCTGTTTCGGACACACATCTACACATTGCATACAATGAATACATTCCCCGCCATTCTTCTGGTCCCTTTTGATTTGATAATCTACAGGGCACTTGATCTCACATGCACGGCACTTTGGAATGCAGTTGCTTCGGTCTCTGTCGAGTACGGAAAACGGCAATACCGGTAACCATGCAAAGATTGCTCCCATCGGACATAGATATTGGCAGAAAAATCTTTCTTTAAGGCACATACCCACCAGTATAAGTACAAAGATGATCCATCCGGCTAAATAACCGGCGTCTGGAATCTTACCTGTGTACAACATGGAAAATACTTCCCAAGGACTGGTTCCATGGAATTTTTTTGTAAATCCTAATGCATAAATCAGCATTAAGACTAGTAACACTATATATTTAATTTTCTGAAGTTTCCGTCCGGTTTTCTCTGATACCCACGGAAGCTTCTTTTTTAACTTTTTCTGAACCCATTGGGATAAGGCATACATTCCATCTCCCAAGGTTCCAAATGCACAGGCATATCCGCAGAAGAATCTTCCAAATAAAATGGTAAATCCGCATAATGCGATCAGCATAACTAAGAATGCATTCTGCTCGATCGGCTTGCCTGCTCTGATTTGTTCGACTACATATCTCACACCGGAAAATGCCGATGTGTATAATGCCGGCATCCAGAAGAAAAAGATGATCTGAATAAGCTGCCGGCCAAGGCGTCTTATGTCTCTCTTTTGTCTAAGGTTCATTATGACGCCTCCTTCAAAGCATTTTGTACAGCAGCGATGATACCTTTCGAGCTATATGTCGCTCCACTGGCTACATCAACATCTGCTGTCTGCTTTTGTTTCATTGTATCTATGATTTTTTTTGCATTATTAAAATATGCACTATCTTCATTTTTGGCTTCTTTGATCTGAATATCGGAAATCGATCCATTCTTGATCGTAACACTGACTACAATCTGGCCTCCGAATCCTTGTCCACTTCCTTCATAAGTTCCATCTTTCCACGAACCCGATCCGTTGTTTTGAGCTGCGATCTTAGCTTCTTTCTCTGCTCTGATCGTCGCAATATTATGATATACAACACATACCGAGATGATCAAAACAAGATTAAAAAGCTTCATAAGGAAATGCTTATGTTTCTTTAACTGTTGTTTCATTTATCGTTTCCTCTTATTTTTTTATCTTTGAGACCGCATCTTTGTATGCATTGATCATTGCCTTGCTGGAACATGTTGCTCCACTGACGATATCATATTCTCTATCCGTATCTGTTCCTGATGCTAACAGTCTGTTTGGCATTCTTCTCTTTGCAAGATTGCACCATCCAGACATACTGTCATCATCCCATGTGATATTCTGGATTCTTTTCACTGTTCCATCAGATGAAACTACGATTTCTAATGATATATTATATGGATCAAACTGCTTGCTTTTATCTGGCTCACAAACTGCTGTTCCTGTATATACTGTTTCATCGTCTGTAGTCGGTTCTGATGGTGTCACTGGATCAGTGTTATTATCATCATCTTTTGATGAATTATTATTATCACTGCTGCTGTTATTACTATTACTGTTACTATTTGATGTCGTATCTTTCTTCGCAACAGCCTTCTTCAATGCATTTCTAACAGCTTCCATAATACCATTGGAACTGTAAGTTGCACCACTGACGACATCCACTTTATCTGCATTGGCTGTCTGCATCGCAATAATGCTGTATGGAACTTCATTCCATGCCTTGTTAAAGTATGCGGAATCATCTTTTTCATTCTTTACAAGCTTGATCTCTACGATCTTGCTGTGTTTAATTCTTACACTGACTGTGATATTTCCACGGAATCCCTTTCCTGTTCCTTCATAAACACCATCTTTATATACTCCAGTAACATTGTCTGTCGTATTTTTCTTTGTGCTTGAACTGTTGTTATCGGAATCTGAACTGCTTGAAGATCCCTTCACTACTGCCTTCTTTAAGGCATTACGAACCGCTTTGATAATTCCATTTGAACTAAATGTTGCTCCGCTGACTGCATCAACATTTGTGCTTTGTTTCTTGATCATCAATGGAAGTAAGATTCCTTTTGCACGATTAAAATACGCTGCATCATCATGGCTTTCTAATACTTTGATTGCCTTAATCTTATTATTCTTGATCGTTACAGATACTTTTACAGTTCCATGATACCCTGAGGCTGTTCCTGTAAATGTTCCATCTTTATATGTACCTGATTCATCTGCTGTTCCAACACTTCCTGCTGATTTGGATGAACCACTTGCCTTCGCTGATGATTTATCTTCTTCTCCAGTTAATGCATTTTTAACCGCTTTGATGATTCCATTAGAGCTGTAAGTTGCTCCGCTGACTACATCAACTTTTAATGACTGTTTCTCTATAATACTTTTGATCACGCCTGCTGATGCACGTCCAAAGAATGCTGCATCATCGGAATTACTTAATACTTTAATTGCTGTGATCTTATGGTCTTTTACTGTTACAGCTACTTTCACAAGCCCACGATATCCGTTTGCCTGTCCTTCATAAGTTCCATCCTTGATCTTGCTTAGATCAATATCTCCAGCATTCGCTTTCTTTGTCTTTTTCTTTGCGATTGTCGCTGCTTCTACCTGACTCTCACCTACATTTTTCTGCAATTTTGCCTTTGGAGCAGTGTAGCCTAAAATGCTGTTTCCAACAAGACTTATAATAAATAATGCAGGTACAAACTGAATCAGATTGACATTTTTCAGTTTATCAATAATCTTCATATCTTTCCTTCTCTCTATTTCTTAACTACTTTGTAATCATTCTCTGAACTAAAACGTCCTTCAATTCCCTGTGAAATATAAATTTTATCATTGTTATCCACAAGGATCATGTTAAATTCACTACTATGTTTCTTCCAGTAAGAAATGGCTTTGTCTTTTCCCATGACAAACAATGTTGTTGATAATGTATCGGATAATGTACCATTTTTACTGATGATCGTTACAGATTTCAGGTCTTTCTCCGATGGTTTCCCTGTTGCCGGGTCAATGATATGATGATATCGTTTTCCATTTTTCTCGAAATATCTCTCGTAAGCTCCAGAAGTGATGACTGCTTCATCGTCTGCCTCATATGCCCCGATCATATTCTCTGTATCATCTGGTGACTGAACACCTACTTTCCAGTAACTTCCGTCTGTTTTTTTACCAATTGCCTGAACATTTCCTCCAAGACTGATCACACCGCTTTTTACGCCATCTTCTTTGTAAACTTTCGCAATTCTCTGGGAAGTATATCCCTTTGCAATTCCACCAAGATCAATTTTCATATTCTTCTCGAGTGTTACTACGTTTGTTTTCTTGTTGACTTTGATCTTCTGGCAATCTACATTTTTTAGGAGACTTTTAATCTCACTGTCTGATGGCACACGATATTTCTGTGTTGGGAATCCCCATAACTCAACGATCGGATAGATAGAAATGTCAAAAGCATCTCCTGACTGTGCTGATTTTTTCTTTGCGAACTCGATCAGCTCTAATGTCTCATCAGAGACTTTCATTTTCTTCTTTTGATTCAGCTGATAGATCTCACTGTTTTCATCAACGGCAGACCACAATTTATCTAATCGTTCAATCTCTGATTTGGCATCATCGACTGCCTTTTGTGCATTCTTCCCATATGCTTTTAAATTCATATAGGTATCCATAGCAAAGACCTGTGTACTTGCTTCTTGGGTATCTTCTTCACTGGATGCTTCTGTTGTTGTCTTTGTGTTCTCTTTCTTTCCACATCCAACTGCAGAAACAGCACAGAAAATCCCCAGTATTCCAATACATATTAACTTTTTTATTTTCATTTGATTCATCCTTCTAGGTTAGTATTCGCTAACGTATAGTTTATAATTATTTAATCTTTGATTCAAGCGATATTATTGAGATTTTTTATCACTAAGTGCAGTGTTTGCCATTATATAGAAGATATTAAAATTTTTTAGGACTTATTTGTGTCAAAAAAAGGAACTGCCCTGCAGTCAGGCAATTCCTTTTTGATGTTAGATTTTTATTTTATTTTTTGATCTCGTAGTAACCGTTTGTCTTCTTTGTAACCTTGCTTACCTTAACATAATAAGTTCCTTTTCTCTTTGGAAGTTTCACGGTTTTATTCAAATGTTTCACAGAAGTCTTTACTGTCTTGATTGGTTTTTTCTTACCACTCTGATAGATTGTAAATTTAAATCCACCCTGATCTGCTGCTGTTGTGATCTTCAGTTTCTTCTGTTTCTTTGTGGAAGTCACCGTTGTTTTATACCAACGTGCTGCTCTTTCATTTGTCGTATAAACTTCCGTTGCATTTAATTTCTTTGCTTTGGATTTCTTATATGCTACTTTCTTGTTATAATAATCTCTCTCATAAACCGCTGTATTTAACTGTTCTTTGGAAGCATTTAATACTAGTCGGTAAGTTCCCTTTGCAAGACCATAACCTGCCGTTATATCGCTTTCTTTTTGACTCATTGCATTAAATGTTTTTGTTCTTCCGATGGTAACCCATTTTCCTTTTTCGCTTTTCTGGATCTTATAACTTGTTTTTCCACCATCTTTTACTAATGAGGCAACAAGGAAACTTGCATATGCCCTCTTTGTCAGCTTAAATGTATGGTAGGTTTCTTTTCCTTCCCCTTTCTGCATATTCAGATCATCTTTTACTAATCCTTTGCATTCATTTTCTAATACATAGGCTGTAAGTAATCCTTCTTTACAGTTTCTTGGGAACTCTACATAATATGTTTCACCTGCATTTACCTGTGCTTTTACATAGGTTGATGATACTTTCTTGATCAGTTTTTTATTTGAATCATAAATAGCACCTGCCTGTCCTGTGTCTCCTGCGATCACTAAGAATAAAGAGCCTGATTCTACTGGTGTGATCTTAATCTTTTCGGGATTTTTAAAATAAGTGCTGTTATAATATTTGATTCCACCAGTCAGCATATAATATAATGCATCTTCGGCATTTCCAAATTTATAAACTTTGACATCTGTTCGGTTCCACTCTGCAGGTTCTGTTTTCTTTGCAGCTTTTTTCATGGTTACTTTCTGTGGAAAATAAGCCTGCTGTACTTTTGCTACTGCATCCTCGGATGCTGATACCTTTGCCTGTGGAAGCAGCATCGTTGCTGATATCGTTGCCGCCATTAAAATACTTAATAATTTACATCTTGTTTTTTTCATCCTGTTTCCCTCCTTAATTAAATGAATTGAAATCCATGATCATGTAATTTCCATTCGTTTTCTTTGTAAGCTTGTTTACTTTAACGTAATAGGTTCCTTTACCTTTTGGAAGTTGTACTACTCCTAGACTTGCATTTGTTTTTACCTTTATCGTTTTGATTGGTTTCTTCTTTCCTTTTTTATAAATGGTAAATTTAAAACCTCCGCCATTTGTTGCCTTTGTAATATTGAGAACATTCACCTTATCTGAAGCTTTACGTGTAAATTTATACCATCTTGATGCCGTTTCTCCTTGTGTATAAATGTTTTGTACATAGGAATCTTTTTTAATCTTCTTGGCTTTGGATCTTGTATAGGCTACATTCTTGTTTACTTTACTCGTACCATACATAAAAGCATAGACCTGTCCTTTTTGTGCTTTCAGCGCGACACGATATTTTCCTGGCTGAAGACCATTGACTATATCCTTGTCTGCATCAACATAGTCTTCTGCGTTCGGTTTGATTGATTTTTTGTATCCTATATCTACCCAATTTCCTTTCACATACTTTTGTACTTGTGCTGTTACACTTCCCTTATCTTTGTACATAATTTTAAGCAAAATCTGTGAAACAGAACGCTTTGTAAGTGAAAATGGATGATATATCGTCTGTCCTGTTGCTGTTTCCGCATAGCTGTTTCCTGATTTCACTGTGCCAAAACCATCTTTCAATACTGCTACGCCAATCTCTTGTTCGTCAATCTTGTCTGGTAATTTGATATAGAACACATCTCCCGCATTCGCTTTTTGCATATACTCTGTATTCTCATCGGCAATAAGTGTTCTCAACAGTTTTTTCTTTGTTTGATCGTAAATTTTTATTTTTCCATCGTCAGATAATGTTATAGCGTAGAATAAACCAGAATCTGTTAATGTTACCTTTACCCAGTGATCTTTTTCTTTATAATTTTGATTATAATAATGAATACCACCCGTCAAAATATAATTTGTTATTTCTTGTCCATTATCAAATAAATAAGCAAACAGTTCTTTTTGATTCCATTCTTCTGGTTCTATATACCTTGCAGATTTTTTAGCATCTTTCGCATTTGTAATAACAGTCGTTTTCTCTGCCGCAAATACTGGTGATGCGAATAAGCCTGCACACATACCTGCTGTTAGTAAAACTGCAGCAAACTTCTTTATTGTTTGTTTTACCATATACAGCCTCCCTTCGTTAATCCCTATATGTTTCTAGTTCATACACTCCTGTTGTTTTATCCGTAAGCTTAGAAACTTTAATATAATATGTTCCTTTTTTCTTTGGAAGTGTTACATATTTTTCATCATCATCTTTCTTAACTTTAACTGTTTTGATGACTTTTCCTTTTTGATAAACCTTAAACTGGAAGCCGCCGCCAACAGAATATTTTGACAAGAGTACTCCTGTTCTCTTCTTTGTAGAAGAAACTGAAACTTTATACCATCTTGCTGTATGTTCTTCAGTCGTGTATACATTTAGCAAATTAGATTTCACATTGATTGCTTTTGATTTCTTATAGGCTACATTTTTGTTTGTTGTCTTTCTCTTATATTCAACATTTATTATATTGTCTTTTGGATTCTTTAATGCCATACGATATTTTCCCGGCTGTAATCCATACCCAAGTGCTGTTCCAAATTCTGATGGTTTAATATATGCACTATATCCAACTCTCTGCCATGTTCCATTGACATTTTTTTCAACATAAGCTCCAACTTTTTCAACTTTCTTTCCTGCTGGCGAAATATCTATATACACGCTTGAACGCTTTGATATTGAAAATGGATGATATGTTGTTGTTCCTTTTCCAACTTCATAGTAGCTTTTATCATTCGCCATTGAACCAAATTCTGTTTTCATGACTCCTGTTAAAATAATAATTTTCCCAATCTTGGTTGGTAATTTTACATAAAATTCATCTCCCGCTTTTACAACAGATGAATATTCATCACCATCTCCATTCCCATTCAGGTCTTTTATCAAAACTTTTTGCTTCGTTGCATCATACAATGGTATTTTTGCTTTACTATCCCCCATAACATCAATTGCAAAAAGTCCTGGATCTGCAACTTTAATTTTTACCCAATGGTCTTTTGCTTTATAATTTTTATTATATAAATGCAATCCTCCACTAGCCATGTACTTCAGAAAATCATCTTCAGTATCAAACTGATACGCTGTCAGTTCTTCCCTGTTCCATTCTTCTGGCTCAACATTTTTTGCAGCTTTCATTGACACTGTTTTGTTGATCTTAACTGCTGCCGAAACTGATGGACTCAACATTCCAATGCTCAAACCTGCTGCCAGCAAAACTGCTCCTGCCTTTTTGATTACCCTTCTGATCATAAAAATTCCTCCTTACTTCCTACCTATGTAATTTTAATAATATCCGATTTCATAAACCCCATTTGTCTTCTTCGTAAGTTTTGAAATCTTAAAATAGTATGTGCCTTTTTTCTTCGGCAGCGTTACCATTTTTCCACTTGCTTCCTGTGTTACCTTAATTGTTTTAAATACTTTCTTGCTTCCTGCTTTATAAATCGTAAATTTATATCCTCCTGAAACTGTATCTTCCCCAAACTCCAGTCTCCTTTTCTTCTTACTGGATGTTACTTTTACCTTATACCATCTCTCTGCTTTTTCGCCTGTTGTATAAATATTAGAAATCTCTTTATTTAAAGAAATACTTTTTGCTTTTGATTTCTTATATGCTACATTTTTTGACTTGGAACTCTTTGTAAATGAAACTGCATTCAATTGCGTTTTTGGTGCTTTGATCAACAGTCTGTATTCACCCTTTTGCAATCCATGAATAAAATCATCGTCATAAGATGCCGGTTCGATCTTTACTGTATTATCAAGTCTCTTCCATACACCTTTTTCTTTTTTCTCGATATATGCATAGGTTTCTCCGCCTTTTCTGTTGATCGCGGAAATATTAAATTCTACCGCAGATCTTTTTGATATGGAAAATGGATGATATGTCGCTGCACCTGTTCCTGATTCATAATAGGTATCTGATGCCTTCATTGATCCAAATTCATCCTTGATCACACCTGACGTAATAATGATTTTATCAATCTTAGCTGGCAATTGAATATAAAATGTTTCTCCTGTCTTGGCAAGTCTTCCATATTCCAGATCTCCGTCAGATGTTGTCTGTGCCAAAACTTTCTTCTTTGTGGAATCATATAATTTTACTTTCTGTGAGCCATCTCCGTCTGTATCTGCTGATACAACAAAATATCCTGGATCTTCTACTGTAATCTTTACCATACGATCACTCTGCTTAAAATTCTTGTTATATAAATGAGCTCCACCTGTTAACAGATAGTTTTCAAACTTGTCTGTTGAATCAAACTGATACGCTTTGATTTCTGTACGATTCCATTCCTCTGGCTCAACATAACGTGCCTGCTTTGTTATATTATTATTCGTTCCTGCAAAAACAGCTGCTCCCTGATAATTCATGGATACTCCGATTGCTGCTGCCATTATCATTACTGCTGTTTTCTTTAATATCCTGTTCATGCTGTATCCTCCCATATCTTATTCTATTACCTTATTACCTTATCTATCATAAATAACCCGATCCATCAAAATATCATGTTCTTCTATCGGAACTTTATCCAACAACAATTTTCTGTAACATATCATAATCTTTGGAAATTGTGTTCCTCGTAGAAAACGATCATAAAATCCGGCTCCATGGCCTAATCTGTGGCCTTCTTTATCTGCACCTACACATGGAATCACTGCCATATCAATTTGTTCTTTCGGTAAGACTTTACATTGTTTTGAAGGTTCCATGATTCCATATGCACCTTTTTCAAAGTCAGCCAGTGTTTGAATCTGTCTTATTTCCATGATCCCTCTTCCGATACATAATGGAACACCTACTGTCTTTCCCTGTTCCAGTGCAAGTGCGATCAATGGCCATGTATCTACTTCATTTTCCATGCTGGCATAACAAAAAATAGTTTCCGCTTCCTTATATTCTTTCAAATCCTTGATCTGTTCAAAGATTGCCTGATCTGCTTCTTTGATGTATTGTTTGTCCAGCTGTTTGATCTTATCTTTTATCTGCTGTCTTGCTTCTTTTTTTGTCATGATATCCTCCAGATGATCAATAATATTTAAGTACAAAAAAATGAACCTAATTTCTTAGGTTCATTTTATCACAATTTATTCACATTTGTATCGTTTTTTATTTATAAAGTTTCGTAAAGACTCATAATTTTTTCACCAGTGGCTACATCTTCTGAAAATGCTGTTGCACTTCCTGCTGCAGTTCCCATCTTCAGTGCTTCGTTGTAGTCTCCGTTGCTTCTTAAATATCCTGTTACAAATCCTGCAACCATAGAATCTCCAGCTCCTACAGAGTTCTTAACTTCACCCTTTGGACAAGGTGTTACATGAACATCTCCTGCCTCTGTAATAAGAATAGCTCCATCTCCTGCCATGGAAACTAATACGTTTCTTGCTCCCTTTTCCTGAAGTTTCTTTGCATATTCTACAATCTCGTCATTTGTCTTTAATACAACACCAAACATCTCTCCCAGTTCGTGATTGTTTGGTTTGATCAGGAATGGATGATATTTTAATACATTTAATAAGAGATCTTTTGTCGCATCAACAACGATTCTGATATCTTTTTCCTGAAGACGTTCCATGATCTTTTCATATACATCAGATGGAAGAGTTGCTGGAATACTTCCTGCAAGAATCAGAACATCTCCATCCTGTAACTCGTCAAGCTTCTCATACATCTTCTGTAATTCATCTTCGTGGATCACTGGACCCATTCCATTGATCTCGCTTTCTTCATTTGATTTTACCTTAACATTGATTCGTGTCATTCCTTCACGAACTCTGATAAAATCAGGTGTGAATCCAAGCTCTTTTGCTCCTTTTTCAATGACATCTCCTGTAAATCCTGCAATAAATCCAAGACCTACGCTTTCCATTCCAAGATTCGCAAGTACATGAGATACATTGATTCCTTTTCCTCCACAGAAAATATATTCTCTTGTTGTACGGTTGATCTCTCCTAATGTCAGGTTATCTACCTTGATTACATAGTCGATTGCTGGATTAAATGTTACTGTATAAATCATGAAAATACCTCCTCAATGGTTGTGATTTCTCTTAATTTGTTATTCTTAAGATGGTCTGTGATAATTGTTGCTTTCTTAAGATCCGCAAACTTAAATGTTGATATTTGATCAAATTTGCTCTGGTCTGTAAGTATATATCTTTGCTGGCATTGTTCCATTGCTTTTCTCTTGATCGCAGCTTCCTTCATATCTGGTGTTGTAAAACCTCGTTCTTCATCAATTCCATTCGTTCCAAAAAATCCTTTGGTAAAATTGTACTTATCAAGCTGCTCTAATGCTTCTTCTCCAACAACTGCTTCTGTCACTGCCTTGATCTCTCCACCGATCAAATGCACCTTAAATCCTGCATTCATTAACTTTCTCGCATGTGTGATTCCATTTGTTACATAAATCACATCATATTCCTTCAAAAAATCAATGATCATCTCTGTTGTCGTTCCTGCATCCAGATATACCATATCTTCTTTATTAATAAGGGATGCCGCATACTTTCCAATCTTTCGTTTCTCACTCTGATGCTTCTTTGCTTTCGTGATAACTTCTTCTTCTCGTGATAAAACAGACTTTACTGCGGTCGCTCCGCCATGAACCTTGATCAGCAATCCCTGCCGGTTCAATTCTGTTAAATCTCTTCTTATTGTTGATTCTGAGGTGTTAAGCCACTTTGTCAGATCTGTTACTGTAACTGACTGTTTCTCTCTTAAAATTTCTAATATCCGTTCAAAACGTTCTTGTGCTAACACATTCTTCACCTCTTTTCTCTCTCTATTTTAGTATATCACTATTTCAGTCAAAGTCAATCATTTTCTTTCATTTTCAATCATTCATATTTTGTTCATACTTTGAAGATAATTTAAACACATTTGATTTCTATACTAAATGACATAAGGAGGTACAAAGAAATGAACAGAGCAAAGAAAAACATCCTCACAATTATCGTTACATTATTGCTGACAGCTTCTATTGGCTTTACAGTTTATCAGATAAAATCACAGAATACACCACCATCTGCTCCAACCGGACAGATGCAGCAACAGACAAATAATCAGTCTGGCAGCAGTTCCAGTGATTCTTCTGATAATAATTCAAGCAGCAACAACAATAGCAGCTCTTCATCAAATAATATTATTAAGGGGGATAATTCAAACAATCAAAATAGTAACAATAGTTCTAATAATTCCAACAACAGTAACCAGCAGACACCACCTGAGAAGCCATCTTCAGATCAGAAACAGAACGCTCCAAAAGCTCCATCCACAAATATTGCAACAAAATATATTGTGTTATTAGGTGCTGAAACATTCTTCTGGGTTTTAAGTATTTTATATCTGATCTTTACTGGATTCCATAAGAGATCATTTAAAGAAGCTTTTGCATCATGGAAGAAATTCACGGTCTGCGGACTTGCTGCTATTTTAATGACATGTGGTTTAACATTTGGTGAAACTTATGTTGTAAAACAATTATCAACTCCAGCCCAGATGCAGCAGCCTGGCAACAATAGTAATGGAACAGGCGGTGGTCCTGGCGGAGCTCCTTCTGGCAATGGTTCTGGATCATCAAACTCAGATAATGACAGTGCATCTGCGAAAGCAACTGCAACGAAAACTGTTTCCAAAAACAACAAGACTCTCTCTGGAAGTTACACCTCAAAAAAATCTGACCAGAGTGCTGTCTTAGTCAAAAATGGAGCAACGATCACTTTAAATAATGCTGTATTAAATAAAGCATCTGGTGACAGTTCCAATACAGAAAATTCTGAATTCTACGGAATCAATGCTGGATTGCTTGTAACAACAAAATCAACTGCAAATGTAACAAATGCTAAGATCACAACTTCTGCAAAAGGAAGCAATGCTGTTTTTGCAACTGGAACAAATGCTAAGATCAATATTAGTGATTCAACGATCACCACAACCGGAAGCGGATCTGCCAGAGGTCTTGATGCCACTTATGGTGGAACGATCAATGCTGATAATGTAACAGTTTCTACATCAGGAAATTCCTGTGCAACACTTGCAACAGACCGTGGTGAAGGTACTGTAACAGCAAAGAACTCTACATTATCCACAAAAGGAACTGGATCTCCTGTCATTTATTCAACAGGTAAGATTTCCATTTCTAATACAACAGGAAGTGCAAGCGGTTCACAGATGGTCGTTATCGAAGGTAAAAACTCTGCAACTGTCACAAATTCTAAATTAACAGCGAGTGGACAGGGAAATAGAAATAATGTAGATAATTCAGGAATCATGATCTACCAGTCTATGTCTGGTGATGCATCAACTGGTACTGGAACATTTACAGCAAAAAATTCTACTTTATCTATCTCCAAAAATTCCAGCTATTATAAGAAAGCACCGATGTTCTTTGTAACAAATACAGATGCAGTCATTAACCTTACAAATACAAAATTATCTTATGGAAGCAACACTCTTCTCTCTGTAAAGGGAACTTCCGAATGGGGACAGAGTGGATCTAATGGAGGTACTGTAAAATTAAACGCTTCCAAACAGACATTAACAGGTAACATTAGTTTAGATAAATTATCTACACTTACTATGAACCTTAAAAATTCTTCAACTTATACAGGAACAATCAATGCCAAGAACAGTGCTAAGAAAATCTCCTTAACTTTAGATTCTTCTTCTAAGATCAAATTAACAGGAGATTCTTATGTAACATCATTAAATGATGAAGACAGTTCTTACAGCAACATTGATTTCAATGGTTATAAATTATATGTAAATGGAAAAGCCATCAACAAATAATTTTCCATACAGTCGTAAGAAATATTCTGTTTTTCAGAATTTCCTCGTATAATAAAAATAGCGCAAAAAAAGAAATGGCAGAAAATTTAATCTGCCATTTCTTTTTTTGTCTTTTGTTCTTTCACTAAGTTAGTGCTTTTCCTTCAGCATATTCTTACTTCCAATATAAGTTGCAATCATATATCCAACATAGATAACAAGCACAATGATCAATGATTGCACTACCGCCTCTGATATATTGATCTGTCCTAAGGTTGAAATCAGAATGGAAGCTGTTTTAATTCCAACATAAGAATGAACCAACGCCAGACTTAATGGAAGACAGAAATATAAAATAATCTGTGCTTTGATCGCACGATTAACCATTTTTTGTGAAGTTCCGATCTTACGCAATAATTGATATTTTTCAATATTATCTGCATTTTCACTCAGTTGCTGCAATGCCAATACAGCTGCACATGTAATTAAAAATACCAATCCTATATAGATTGCAATATATGTCATAATCGTACTTAATCCTGTACTTTGTTCATACACTTCTTCTTTTGAAATCGCTGTTGAATAAGGCGAATTCTGCATCTTGCTAGTTCTGATCAACTGTTTTAAATGGTTGTTATACCTTTCAGATACTTTCTTGGCATTTCCTTTCCAGTTGATATTTAAATACAATGTTGAATTATCAATCTTTAATGTCTGAATGATATTATCATTTAAAACAACTGTTCCCATATCTGTTTTGGCCGGTGCCACCATAAAAGTATCCTTCTGAAGTTCATATTTTATTTTATATGTTTTTCCATCCAGTGTAATCTTCTGCTTATCTTTAGCGGCCTTCTCCATTGTCGGAATCAGATTTCCATAATCGCAATTTAATATATATTCATCTGGTTTTAACGTTAATTCTTTTTCTCCGATTGCTTTTCGAATCTTGTTATACTCAGACAACTTCACAAAAGTTAATGGCACTTCGTACAGATTCTTTACATAATCCTTTGTATAGTCTGAATATTTTTCTCTTCCTTTTAACAATGGCTCCATTTTATATCTGCACTGCTTAAATACACCATTTTGATAAACTGTGATCGGCAGAGTTTCTTTTGCATCTTCTTCGATCGATAATCCAAGCGAGTTCATCTTCTTCACAAACTTCTGCTGTAATTCATCCTGATATCCCTTTTGACTTAAACTATAAAATGAATAATCAAATTTTGTCAAATCTTCCAAATCTGTTTTCACAGAAGATGCCAATCCACTTCCTGTTGCAAATGCACTGATTGCCAGAAACAGCATCAGGCACAGCATGGACATAGAAACAAATGTTGTTGTAATCTTTGAGTTAATCTGTCGCAGAACAAACATGTTCAATCCATTATAGTAAAATTTCTTATTTCTTTTTGCCAGTTCTAATAAAAATCCTGACAATGAAAAGAAGAATAGAAATGTTCCAATGACACCTAAAATGATACTCATTTTAAAATCATTGTCCACACCAAGCATCTGATTCTTTGTAATCAAATGATACGCTATCCCTATACATGCAATGGATATTACAAATAAAATCACTGATAGAACAGGATTTTTTAATCTCGTTTTCTGGTTCTTTTTTGCTGCATTCAACAGATTGATCAATTTATATTTTGATATTGTGATTCCATTAAATATCATCACAATAATAAAAATAATTGCAAAATACATAATTGTCTGAATAAATGCAGTTTGCGAGAAAACAAACTTAAATTCTTTCATCTGCACTGCAAACATTTTAGCTGTCAGCATTGCTAATCCTTGAGATAAAAATACGCCTGCAATCAGTCCAGCGATCAGTGCGAAAAAACCAATTAATAAAGTTTCAATTAACAAAATTTTTGAAACCTGTCGTTTTTCCATTCCTAACAACAGATAGATTCCCATCTCCTTATGTCTTCGTTTCATTAAAAACTGGTTGGCATAGATGATCAGAAATCCCAAGATCACTGCGACAAATACTGAAATCCAATTGATGATCACTGACATTAAATGCATCATTGATTTCTGGCTTTCATTCAATTTTAAAACTGCCTGCTGTGCCTGAACAGAATTGAACATATAAAACAAGCAGATACCAAACGTCAATGTCAGAAAGTAAATCGTATAATCACGAATACTTTTTTTAACATTACTAAATGCGATTTTAGAATACATTCGTACTGTCACCTCCAAGCAATGTTACAACCTCGATGATGCGATTGAAAAACTGTTTCCTAGAATCACTTCCACGAACTAGTTCATTAAAAATTTTTCCATCTTTAATAAACAGAATACGTTTGCAATAGCTGGCTGTAAATGCATCATGTGTTACCATAAGGATCGTTGCATTTAATTCCACATTCATCGTATCCATGCTGTCGAGTAACATTCTCGCAGCCTTGCTGTCCAAAGCTCCTGTTGGTTCATCCGCAAGGATCAGAGATGGATTTGTGATCATTGCTCTCGCACTTGCCACTCTCTGCTTCTGCCCTCCAGACATCTGATATGGATATTTGTTTAGCACCTCTGTGATCATTAATTTCTCTGCGATCGATCTGACTCTGTCCTCAATCTCTTTTGCCGGAACTTTCATGATCGTAAGTGCCAGTGCAATATTTTCAAATGCTGTCAATGTATCTAAAAGATTAAAGTCCTGAAAGATAAATCCCAGTTCTTCTCTCCTGAATTTTGAAAGATGCTTCCCTTTCAGTTTGGTAATATCCATTCCATTGATCAAAATATTTCCGGCCGTCACACGGTCGATGGTTGATATACAATTTAACAATGTAGTCTTACCACTTCCCGAAGCCCCCATGATTCCAATATACTCACCCTTCTCTACTTCAAAACTGATCCGGTCGATCGCCTTTGTCAGATTTGCTTTACTACCATAATATTTTTCAATATTATCAACCTTCAATACAGAACTCATTTTTCCATCTCCTTATCTTTCTTTTCAAATCATTTTGTTTTACCCTTTTGTTCCTCTTATTGCCTTTTCTATAATATATCATTAGCCAGGAACTGTATCCATCGATTTTCCTTACACGAAACTTACAATTTTGTCATATTGATATTTCCCATAAAAACTACTATACTAAATTTAACATGACTATATAAAGGAGGAACTCAACATGTATTTAAAAAATGAAGACGTAAAAATTGGAACAATTCCTGACGCTAATGGTTCTGACACACCACTTAGAAAAATGGAATTCTTAACGAAGAAAGAAATGAAAGACAGCAGCCGCCTCTACGGAAAAGTCATCGTACCACCAGGATGTGCCCTTGCTTATCATACTCATGAAAATGAGGGAGAAGCTTATCATATTCTTCAGGGAACTGGTCTTTATAACGATAATGGTACAAAGTATGAAGTACACGCTGGAGATACTACATTTACATGTGATGGTGCCGGACATGCCATTGAGAATATTGGAGATGAAGATCTTGTATTTATGGCACTGATCTTGTTAGATAAATAATCTGCTTTTAAATCATTGATCATCTAAGAATAAAAATATAATATAAAACGCTGGTCCAAGTAATCATTGGTCCCAGCGTTTTTCTATCTCTATTTCTAAAATTTAAATTCATGAAATTTTGGTTTCATCTGATCAAACGTATAGATTCCATCAAACCCGATTTCTTTCAGTATCTTCTGCGATTCCATAACCCTGTCTCCAACACGGTCCGCATTATGTGCATCAGACCCAATCGTAATAATCTTTCCACCCATATCATGATAAAGCTCTAAGATTTCCCTTGACGGCATCAGACTTTTCAGATGATAAGCATGACTTGAGGTATTCAATTCAATTCCTTTTCCATCTGCGATCACAACTTCAAAGATCTGTTCAATCAAATCTTTGATTTTTTCAAGTTCAATTTCACCATTCAGATCGTATCTTTTGATCACATCGAGATGTCCCAGAATACTGTAATCTTTATATGTCTTTACAACGTCTAAAATTTCCTGATAGTATCTTCGATTATATTCTAACTGAGTCTTCCCTTTCTGCGGCTCCTGTCTCCAGTACTCTTTATTCTCTACCTGATGACAGGAAAAGATTACAAAATCAAACGGATACTGTCCAAATGTTTCCTCATACGCTTTTGTTGTATGTACCTGAATTCCAAATTCGATTCCTGTCTTTAATGTGATCTGCCCTTTATATTTTTCTTTCATTTCTTCCATTTCTTTAAAATAAGCATCATAATCACAATTGACTACTGTCGGTACATCATAGTCAGAATGTTCTGTAAAACATAGTTCATCCATTCCTAATTCAATGGCTTTCTGAATCTCCAGCTCCATTGGAAAATCTGTATCTTCACTAAAATATGAATGTACATGGTAATCTGCAAACATTTTAAACCTCCTGTCGGATCATTCATTTAGAAAAATCATTGAGCTTCTTGGAAAACCAATGGTAACGATTGTGTATTCTTCTTCTTTTGACTCAATCTTGAAACTTAATTGTAATTTGTCACAAAGTTTCTTACACAGATATAATCCCATCCCAGTTGATTTTTCATAGTTTCTTCCTGTAGTTCCAGTATAACCTTTATCCGTCACTCTTGGCAAATCTTTTGCTGCAATCCCAATCCCATTATCTCTGATTTCTAAAAGAATCTGATCTGTTGACTGCCTTGCTTCAAATGATATTTGTGCATCTTCCTTTTTATACTTTACTGCATTGCTGATAATTTGATTCAGTATAAATAAAAGCCACTTTTCATCACTGAATATTTTTTGATCAAGATTCTTCATATCAATCTTTATTTTATTACTGATCAGCATTTTTGCATTCGATCTGACAGCCTTTTGTATGATATCTTTTAAATTCAATTCCTTTACCAGATAATCTTTTTCCACACTGTTGCTTCTTGCATAATAGAGTGCCTGCTCAAGATAATAATTAATCTGATATAACGATTCATTCATTGCCTCTGTAATTTCCGATGGATGATTCTCAATGATCAGCTTTGCTGCTGCCAGTGGTGTTTTTACTTCATGAATCCACATTTCAATATACTCCCGATATCCTGCTGATTCTGTTCTATACCGAAGAATCTCATCGTTCATAGATTTGTTACAAGTCTGAAGAATATCATAGATAAATTCTCCTTCAAAAAATTCTGGCCGTTCCATCATTTCAGACAGCATGTTTTTTTGATCCAGCATATCAATCTTTGATGTCATTTCTTTATAATATCTGAATTTCTTCATGTACTGCTGTCCAAGATAAATGAATTCCAGTCCAATACCTATCGCAAATAAATAGATCATTAGAAATACATTTACATCAAAAATATACAAAAGTCCTTCCGCCAGACATAGAAATACAAAATGAGTTATCATCTGAGCATAATAAATACTTAAAAATCTATGCAGTTTCATACCATATATCCCTGCCCTCTTTTGGTCTTTATAAATTCCTTCAATCCAGCTGACTCTAATTTTTTTCTCACACGATTAACATTTACCGTTAATGTATTATCATCGATAAATTCATTGGACTGCCATAACGTTTCCATCAGATGATCCCTGCTGACAATCTTGCCTTTATTCTTTAATAGTGTATACAGAATTCTCATTTCATTTTTACTCAATTCAATCGTCTGCTCTTCATAAAGAACTGTACTGTCATTTAATTGTAATTTCAAACCTTGATATTGTACTGAATTATCTGCTTCTTCTTTCTGCGTCCTTTTCAGCATTGCAGAAATCCTTGCTAATAAAATCTGCGTATTATATGGTTTCGTCACAAAATCATCTGCTCCAAGATTCATGCTCATCAGTTCATCCATCTCACTGCCACGGCTTGTCACAACTATGATCGGTACTTCTGATTTTTCTCTGATAGCCCTGCATACATAATAGCCATCATATAAAGGCAGATTAATATCAAGAAGGATTAGGTCTGCATTTTCTCTTAAACAGTCTTCCACAATGGTATCAAAATGTTCTATTGCTATAATCTCATATCCATATTTACTTAATAAAATGCTAAGTTCATTACGAATAGGTTCATGATCTTCTACTATGATTATCTTTGCTTTCATTTTCTTTCTCCCCACCTTCCCTTATGAGTTCCTATAATAATGAATTCTTATAATATCATATCATAAACTTTTGCAAAAGAAAAAGCGCCTCATATTCGAGACGCTTTTGAAAGTTTTTATTCTTAAAATTCTATTCTTATTTTTTAGGCTGTAAAGATTCTTTTCCACCCATGTATGGTCTTAATACTTCTGGAATTGCAACGCTTCCGTCTTCTCTTAAGTTATTTTCTAAGAAAGCGATCAGCATTCTAGGTGGTGCTACTACTGTATTATTTAATGTGTGAGCAAAGTAATTTCCATTTTCACCTTTCACACGGATGCGAAGTCTTCTTGCCTGTGCATCACCAAGGTTAGAGCAGCTTCCTACTTCGAAGTATTTCTTCTGTCTTGGAGACCATGCTTCTACGTCAACAGATTTTACTTTCAGATCTGCTAAGTCACCAGAACAGCACTCTAATGTTCTTACTGGAATATCCATAGAACGGAATAAATCTACTGTATTCTTCCATAATTTTTCATACCAGTCTTTGCTTTCTTCTGGTTTACATACAACGATCATTTCCTGTTTCTCAAACTGATGAATTCTGTAAACACCACGTTCTTCGATTCCATGTGCTCCTTTTTCTTTTCTGAAGCATGGAGAGTAACTTGTCAGTGTTTTTGGTAACTGTTCTTCTGGTGTTGTTGTATCAATAAATTTACCGATCATAGAATGCTCACTTGTACCGATCAGATATAAGTCTTCACCTTCGATCTTATACATCATAGCATCCATTTCATCAAAACTCATAACACCTGTTACGACGTTACTTCTGATCATGAAAGGTGGTACACAGTAAGTAAATCCACGGTCGATCATAAAGTCTCTTGCATATGCGATAACTGCAGAATGTAATCTTGCGATATCTCCCATCAGATAATAGAATCCGTTACCTGCTACTTTTCTTGCACTGTCAAGATCAATTCCGTCAAAGCTTTCCATGATCTCTGTATGATAAGGAACTTCAAAATCAGGAACTACTGGCTCTCCGAATCTTTCAAGCTCTACATTTTCACTATCATCTTTACCGATTGGTACAGATGGATCAATGATATTTGGAATTGTCATCATGATCTCTTTGATCTTTTCTTCGACAACTTTTTCTCTTTCGCTTAACTCTTCGATGCGGTCTGCAGATGCTGTTACCTGTTTTTTAACTTCTTCTGCTTCTTCTTTCTTACCCTGTCCCATTAAAGCACCGATCTGTTTAGATAATTTGTTACGGTCTGCACGAAGTGCCTGAACTTCCTGTTTGATCTCACGGTTTTCTTTGTCTAATTCGATAACTTCATCAACTAATGGTAATTTGCGATCCTGGAATTTGTTTTTAATATTCTGTTTTACTACATCCGGATTCTCTCTTAAAAATTTAATATCTAACATTTCTTCCTCCAATTATTTGTTCATACATTTTTCTAATGTTGTTTTTTCCTCATTTGATAATGCTACTTTTGCAGCACCATTTTTGATTTCTTTGGCATAAACATATGTCGCATTCTGACTGCTCATACCATTTAAAAGTGTTCCATTATTATTATGGTCAAGTAATGCAATTACAAAACTTGTTTCTCCACCCATATCAGAGAACGCATTATACTTATATACTTCCATCTTAGAAAAGCTGCTCTTATGTTCTTCATCGATTCTCTGGATTTCACCTTCAAGAAAATCTTGTTCCACAATGATCTCATTAATCTTTTCAAATTTCTTGATAATGCTTTCTTCTAATGATTTACCGTCTTTTCCCGATAAGAATTTCTCATAACGTTTTTTTAGCTTGCTGACTTTAACCAAAGCAACAATTACAAGAATCAGCGCTAATGCTAATGCACCGGCCAAACCGATCACAACATATTCCATGCTTACACTGTTTAAAAAATTTGTCATCTCATGTTCCTCCTAAATTGATCTTATCATATCCACAATACGTTCTAATTCGTCTCGTGAATAATATTCAATTTCTATTTTTCCTTTATTATTCTTTTTATTTTTAATACTTACTTTACTTCCAAGAACCTGTTTCATAGATTCTTCCAGCTGAGTATAAAGGATATCGTGAACATCTTTTTCTTCTTTTTTGTCTTTTTTAATTTTCTTTAAATCTTTGACAAGTTTTTCAATGTCTCTGACGCTTAATTTTTCATCAAAAACTTTCTGTGCAATTTCATACTGTTGATCTTTGTTTGTAATTGCTAATAATGCTCTTGCATGTCCTGTGCTGATCATTTCTTCTTCCAGCATCTTTTGGACTCTTGGATCAAGTTTTAAAAGTCTTAACGAGTTCGTGATCCCTGCACGGCTCTTGCTGACCTTGCCTGCCACTTCATCTTGTTTTAACTGGAACTCTTCCATCAGACGTTTATAAGCCATTGCTTCTTCAATTGGATTTAAATTATCTCTCTGAATATTTTCAATCAAAGCAATCTCTACAACTTCATTCTCACTATACTTACGGATCATAACAGGTACTTCATTCAGTCCTGCTAATTTTGCAGCTCGCCATCTTCTTTCTCCAGCAATAATCTCATAAAATCCATCCTTTGGAGTTACTAAAATTGGCTGTAACATTCCGTATTGTTTAATAGAATCCGATAATTCCTGTAATGTATCTTCGTCAAACTGATTACGTGGCTGATCTGGGTTTGGCTCAATCTTATCGATTGGTAATGTCAATTCTTTCTCAGGCTCAGATTTTTTCTTTGACTTTGGCGATTTTGATACTTTTTTCTTTACCTGTTCTACTTCTTCTTCATCGACAATCGGTGCTTTTGGAATCAGTGTATTTAATCCTCTTCCAAGTCCCATTTTCTTTCCTGACATTATTTCTTACCTCCATTTTCAATAACTTCTTCTGCAAGAAGATTATAACTCTCTGCTCCTGAAGAACGAGGTGCATACAAATTAATTGGAAGTCCATGACTCGGTGCTTCTGCCAGACGTACATTCCTTGGAATGATCGTCTTGTAAATATTCTGATTTAAATATGATTTAACATTCTCCACAACCTGAAGCGACAGATTCGTTCTGCCATCATACATTGTAAACACAACACCCTCTATCTTTAATCTTGGATTCAGACTTTTCTGAATCAGCTCGATTGTATAGATCAACTGTGTAAGTCCGTCCAATGCATAAAATTCGCATTGAATTGGAACAATTACAGTATTGGCTGCCGTCATGGCGTTTACTGTTAACATTCCTAATGCCGGTGGACAATCGATGATAATGAAATCATATCTTCTTCTTACCTTTTGAAGATTCTCTTTCATGATAAACTGCATTTTATCTACAGTCATCAATTCAATCTCTGCTCCGGCTAAATTTCGATTTGCTGGAAGTAAGGATAGATTATCAAACAAGTCTTTAATGATACAATCCTGTATCTTTTCTTCTCCTGTAATCACCTCATACGTTGTCTTGTCCAGCTCGTTTTTGTCTAATCCCAAGCCACTGGTGGTATTTCCCTGTGGGTCCATATCAACGAGTAAGGTTTTCTTTCCTTTGGCAGCAAGTGCTGCTGAAAGATTTACCGCTGTCGTTGTCTTCCCAACTCCACCTTTCTGGTTGGCAATTGCAATAATTCTTCCCATTTCTTTCTCCTTTTGAACAATATTATAACACTAATTTTTTTGCATTGCTATATGTTTCACGTGAAACATTTATTATTTTTTGTGCAATATTTGTTTCTTCGGATTTTATTTTTTGATAATGTTTCACGTGAAACATTTTGATAATATCTGCGTTTATATCTACATTTATATGTACATTTCATTAAAAATCTTTATTAAAAAAATTTTCAATTTCACAGAATCCCTTAAAGTAAATAAGGAGTATCCATTGGGATACTCCTCAATTCCTTATAAATTTTAAAATCAGCTGCCTATAATAATGAAGCTTTATTATTAATTACATCTGTTCTGGGCACTGAATTCCTAATAATTCTAATGCATCCTTAATTACCTGTTTTGCAAGAATTACAATTTTAACTCGTGCCTCTTTTAATTTCTGGTCTTCTACATTACACTGATTTTCATGATAAAAACGGTTAAAGCTCTGTGCTACTCCCATAACATATCTTGAGATCACGGATGGCTCTAATCTGTCTGCTGCCACTTTGATCACTTCTGGGAATCTTTCAATTTCTTTTAATAATGCTACAGATGTTTCATCAGTTACTAATGATGCATCAATATCTCCAACTTCTGTAATTCCTGTCTTTCTTAATACACTTGCTGCTCTTGCATATGTGTACTGAACATATGGACCTGTTTCTCCATCAAAACTGTGAATCTTTTCCCATGTAAATGTAACATCTTTGATTCTCTGATTATACAAGTCATTAAAGATGATTGCTCCAATTCCAACTTTCTGTGCTACATCTTCTTTATCTTTCAGATCTGGATTCTTTTCTGCAATGATCTCTCTGATCTTAGACACAGATTCTTTTAAGATATCTTCTGCATATACAATGTTACCACTTCTTGTAGAAAGCTTTCCACCTTCCAAACTTACTAATCCATAAGGTACATGAATCAGGTTTTCTTTTGCCCATTCATATCCCATTAATTCTACTACTTTAAATACCTGTGCAAAATGTAATTTCTGTTCCAAACCTGTTACATAAATACACTTATCAAAATTATATTCTTTTTTACGGTAGAAGATTGCTGCAAGATCTCGTGTTGCGTAAATACTGCTTCCATCTTTCTTCATAACAAGACATGGTGCCATATCATATTCATCAAGATCTACGATCATTGCTCCTTCGCTTTCTTTCAGAAGGTTTTTCTCTTTTAATTCTTCTACAACTGCTGCTGTTTTATCACGATAGAAACTTTCTCCTGTGTAATGGTCAAAATCCATATTCAGCATCTTATAGATTCTCTTATATTCTACCATACTGATATCTTTAAACCATTCCCAGATAGATAATGCTTCTTCATCTCCCTGTTCCATCTTGGCGAACCATTCACGTGCCTGATCATTTAAAGTATCATCTTTCTCAGCTTCTTCATGGAATTTTACATAGATTCTTAAAAGCTCAGGAATACCTTTCTCTTCAACAGCTTCTTTGCTTCCCCATTTCTTATATGCAACGATCAGCTTACCAAACTGTGTTCCCCAATCACCTAAATGATTGATTCTTTCTACGTTGTATCCCAGCTTATCAAAAATATGATATAAAGAGTTTCCAATGATTGTTGTTCTTAAATGTCCAACATGGAAGTTCTTTGCAATGTTTGGAGAAGAATAATCAATACAGACAGTTTTTCCTTTTCCTATTTCCTGTGTACCATAAGTATCATTTACTTTTGATAAAACCTCTTTTACATAATTTTCTTTATTTAAAAAGAAGTTTACATAAGGTCCCATAGCTTCTACTTTTGATACATCTTCACTTGCTGGAATTTTCTCAGCAATTTCTGTTGCGATCATATTAGGAGCTTTTCTAAATACTTTTGCTAACTGAAAACATGGAAATGCAAAATCTCCCATATCATCTTTTGGTGGAATTTCAAGAATTCCATCAATCTTCTCTCTATCTAATTCTTCAATTGTCTGATCTAATAAATCAATAACCTTATTTCTCATAATCTTCCCTTTCTATAGTTCGATCAATGCCTGTACATTAATTGAATTGGTCTTCCATCTTGTCACCGAAAATTCTTTCGTCAGTTGTTGTTCAAGGACACTGCGTTTTTCATAGAATTCTTTTGCATTCTTGGCAACTTTTGGCTTTGCTTCTATTTTAATTAATATTTTATATTCATCAATTATATTTTCAAAATTAATTACAAAAGCTCCTATATCTGTCATTAACATTTCAAACAACGCATAAAATCCTTTTAAGAATGAAAATGTCATACATACTTTTGATTCCTGATCTGACTCACGATAATTCAATCGTGCTGTTGGATGCATCTTTTTGATATATCGTATCAGTTCATCAAATGCTGGAACAAATGGTATCTTTTCATCTTCCTTCATATCTCCTGTTACTATGTCATCAAATAACAGATCTTCTTCCAATCCCTTCTGATAACTAAGCAATTCTTCAATCTTATGATCCTTATCTTTGATCTTCTTCTGAAATTCTTTGATATCTTTCTCAATCTTTATAACATCTTCTGAAACACTCTGCTTTGATTCTTCGATTTCCAATGGTAACGGTGAAAATATCTTTCGTATCTGATAGATCTTCTGCTGGTTTTCAATCGTACCTTCTTTTTCATTCTTTTCCTGCACGATCTCATGCATCTTGCGGTTCAACTGATGTCTGTCTGCTTTTAATAACTGTATCTGCTCTTCCAGATAATCATATAACTGACTGATCAAATAACTTTTTTCTTTCTTCTTCTCCATATTTTTACCACTTTCTTTTTATCATAAACGATAACCATCAGAAATGAAAGTAAAACCTTTTAACAAATAGGTTCCTTTGATGGTAAACCAGCTTTCCTTGGAAAACGTTTTGGTGTTGCTTTTGTCTTATGAATCTTCAGAATTGTTCTTGCCATATCTGTATCTGGAATTTCAAAGGATATAATATCTTCGATACTCCCACCCAGAATTTTCACTGCTTTTTTTGAATTCTTGGCTTCTTCTTTGATATCTCCTGATTTATATGGAAGAAAATATCCGCCTTCTTTTACATAAGGAATGCAGTACTCTGATAAAACTGTCAGATTTGCCACCGCTCTTGATACTACATAATCAAAATTTTCTCTATATTCTTTTTGTTTTGCAAAGTCCTCTGCCCGTCCATGAATTGCAGTGATTTTTTGAAGTCCCAATGCTTCGATCACTTCATTTAAGAATTTGATTCGTTTATTTAAGGAATCCAATAATACAACTTCTAATTCTGGAAATGCAATCTTTAATGGAATTCCTGGAAATCCTGCACCTGTTCCAAGATCCAGAATTCTTTGATCTTTTAACTCAACTCCACTCTTTACCAGTGCAAGACTATCTGCAAAATGTTTATCGATCACTTCATTCTTCTCTGTGATAGCTGTCAGATTCATCACTTTATTCTTCTCAATGAGCATTTCATAATATGTCTGAAACTGCTCTAACTGATGATCACTTAATTCAATTCCAAATGCAGCTGCTTTTTCTCTTAATCTCTCCATCTATTATCTCCTGTGGTGCATCTGTTCCAGATAAATGAGCAATACAGAAATATCCGCTGGTGATACACCGGAAATTCTTGATGCCTGTCCAATAGAAGATGGTCTGATCTTTGATAATTTCTGTTTTGCTTCGATTCTTAAGCTTCCAACATCTTCATAATCAATATCTTCTGGAATTCTCTTCTTCTCCATCTTCTTAAACTGTTTTACCTGTGACAGCTGACGTTTGATATATCCTTCATATTTAATATTAATATTTACCTGTTCCTGAACATCCAGATCATACTCTGGTCTGTCTGGATCGATTGGTGCCAGATCCATATAAGTTAATTCTGGACGGCGGATCAATTCTGTCATCTTTGCGGATGATTTTAATGTTGTACTTCCAAGTTCTTCAAGTAAAGCCTGAACATTTTTGGAAGCTCCCACATTAATATCTTCCAGACGTTTCATCTCATCTTCAATCTGCTGCTCTTTTACTAACAGTTTGTCATATTGTTCCTGGCTGATCAGTCCTGCTTCATATCCAATCTTTGTCAGACGAAGATCTGCATTATCCTGGCGAAGCAGCAATCTGTATTCCGCTCTTGATGTCATCATACGATATGGTTCCTGTGTTTCTTTTGTTACCAGATCATCGATCAGAACTCCAATATATGCCTGTGAACGGTCTAAGATAATTGGATCTTTCTCCTGCAGTTTACGTGCTGCATTGATACCTGCCATCAGCCCCTGTGCTGCTGCCTCTTCATATCCTGAGCTTCCATTAAACTGTCCACCAGAAAATAATCCATCAATTTCTTTAAATTCCAAGGATGCCTTTAACTGTGTCGCATCAATACAATCATACTCAATTGCATAAGCATTTCTCACGATCTTGGCATTCTCAAGTCCTGGAACACTGTGATACATCTTATACTGTACATCTTCTGGCAATGAACTTGACATACCTCCAACATACATCTCATTTGTATATTCGCCTTCTGGCTCGATAAATACCTGATGTCTGTTTTTGTCTGGAAATTTCACGATCTTATCTTCGATAGAAGGACAGTATCTAGGCCCTGTTCCCTCGATCGCACCAGAAAACAGTGGTGATCTATGAATATTCTCTTTGATGATCTCATGTGTTTCCTCTGTTGTATAAGTCAGCCAACATGAAATCTGATCTCTCTTAATGTCTTCTTCCTTGTTTGTAAAGCTGAATGGAACAATTCTCTCATCCCCAAACTGCTCGGCCATCTTAGAAAAATCAATTGTATTCTTATCAATTCTGGCTGGTGTTCCTGTCTTGAATCTTCTCATAGAAATTCCATGACTCTTCAGAGAATCTGTCAGATAATTGGCTGCCTGAAGTCCATTTGGTCCTGTGTGATTGCTCACTTCTCCATAAATACAGCGTGCTTTCAGATAAGTACCTGTTGTTAATACAACTGCTTTTGCATAATAAACTGCGCCTGAATATGTCTTCACTCCCTTAATCTTTCCATCTTCCACAAGAATTTCTGTAACTTCTCCCTGACGAAGTGTAAGATTCGGTGTATTCCCCATAACCTGTGTCATAGAAATAGAATACATCTTCTTATCTGCCTGTGCTCTTAAAGAATGTACTGCCGGTCCCTTTGATTTATTCAGCATCTTAGACTGTAAATAGGTTTTATCGATATTTTTCCCCATCTCACCACCAAGTGCGTCAATTTCTTTTACCAGATGTCCTTTGGAACTTCCTCCGATATTCGGATTACATGGCATCAATGCAACGCTGTCCATGCTTACCGTAAAACAGATTGTCTCAAATCCCATTCTGGCTGCTGCAAGTGCGGCTTCACATCCGGCATGGCCGGCACCTACAACAATGATATCATATTTTTCTTCTAAATTATTCATCTTTATTTACCCATACAAAATTCTGCAAAAATCTCATTTACCAGATCTTCTCCCACAGATTCTCCTGTGATAAATCCTAAATGCTCATAGGCATCTAATAGATCAATGGAGAAGAAATCTTCTGGCATTCCATCTTCAATACTCTGTAATACCATAGAAAGGCTCTTTAACGCCTCACTTACTTCTGTCTTGTGTCTCATATTCGTCAGATAAATTTCATCATTAAATGAAACATGACCTTCAAAGAAAATATCCTGAATCAGCTGATATAGTTCCTCAATTCCAGTCTGTTCCTTTGCTGAAATCTGAACAATCTGCTCAAATCCTTTTTCCTTGAGTTCTTCCGTTGTCACTACCTGCTCAAGATCTGCTTTATTTAATAAAACGATTGTCTGCTTATCTTCAATAAGCTCCATGATCTCCTCATCATCTTTCGTCAACGGATCTGATGTATCTACCACATACAGGACAAGATCTGCCTTCTTTAACAAGTCTTTTGCTTTGTCTACTCCGATCTTTTCAATCAAGTCATTGGTATCCCTGATTCCTGCTGTATCAATAATATTCAAAGGAATTCCTTTGATCTGAATCGACTCTTCTAACGTATCTCTTGTTGTTCCTGCAATATCCGTAACAATCGCACGTTCCTCTCCTAACAGGACATTTAACACCGATGATTTTCCTGCATTTGGTTTTCCAACGATAACAGTCTGTATTCCTTCTTTCAGAATTCTTCCATTATCAGCATTCTCCAAAAATTCATTTAACTGTCTGATGATTTTCTCAACCTGTTCTTTCAACTCATCTGAAAATCCATCCACACTGTAATGTTCCGGATCATCCAATGCTGATTCAATAAAAGCCACACTATGGATGATCTGCTTTCGGATCTCCGTGATCTTTTTGCCAAGAACACCTTCTAACTGTTTTAACGAAGTACTCATTGCAAATTCATTCTTTGACTGAATCAGATCCATGACTGCTTCTGCTTCTGAAAGATCAATTCGTCCATTCAAAAATGCTCTCTTTGTAAACTCTCCAGGTTCTGCTGGTGCTGCTCCTGCCTTAAATACTGCTTCTAAGACTTTCTTCATGACAACCACACCACCATGGCAGTTGATTTCTACGACATCTTCTGCTGTATAAGAATGTGGACCTTTCATAACAAGCACAATACACTCATCAAGCAATGTATCTCCATCATACACATGTCCATAATGTGCTGTATATGTCTTAACTTCCTTTATCTTCTTGTCTTTTTTCTTCGGTTTAAATACTTTTTCAATAATATCAAGTGCCTCATCTCCGCTGATCCTGATAATTCCAATCCCACTATTGGTCATCGGAGTGGCAATTGCCGCAATTGTATTTGACTTCATATAATATACCTCAAAAAAGGGCTGCCTAAATTAAGGCAGCCCTAAATCTTATTTTTTAAGCATAACAACAACTTTACGATAAGGATCCTTACCTTCGCTCTTTGTAATCACTTCCGGATCTCTCTGCAATGCAGAATGGATGATTCTACGCTCATTCGGATTCATTGGTTCTAAGTAAATTGGTTTCTTATTCTTCTTTACTTTATACGCAATGCTTCCAGCTAATTTCTCTAAAGTCTGCTGTCTTCTTTCTCTGTAATTTTCTGTATCAAGCTTGATCTTTACAAAAGAATCGCTCTCTTTATTCACATAAAGACTGATAAGATACTGCAGGGCATCCAGTGTCTGTCCGTGCTTACCGATCAACGCACCCATCTTCTCTCCAGATACATTGATGTTTAATACGTTATCTCTGCGGTTATAGTAAAGATTTAACTTTGGATCAAGTCCCATCGCTCTTAACACTTCATCCAAATACTTCTCAGTATCTTTGATGATCTGATCAATATTCTCAGGTGTCTTATTCTTCTTAGGTTCCTTCACAGGAGCCTCTTCTTTTATTTTAGGACTCTTCTTAGGCTGACGATTTGATCTCTCATCTGCCTTCTTCGCTGGTTTCTTTTCAACCTTTTTCTTAGGTTTCTCTTTTTCTATTGTCTGAGGCTTAACTTCTGCCTCTTTCTTTTCTTCTTCATTGATTTCAATAATGACCGGTTTCTTAAACAGTCCAAAAAAACCATTGCTTCCCGAATCGATCACTGTATATTTGAGGTCTGTACTTGGAATTCCTAATTCCATTGCAGCATTCATAACTGCATCAGATTCAGTTTTTCCAGTGAATCTCTTTGCTGACATCCTTATTTACCCCCTTTGTTTTTGTTGAGTGCATTCGCTTTAGAAGCAATTCCTCCTTTAGAATTTCCTGAATAATCAATATTCTTTGTTGACTTCAGGTTTGCACTCTTCTTGATGCTGGAATCTGTACCTTGCAGTCCCTGCTGTTCAGCCTGTGCTCCTAACATCTTTTCATAAAGAGAAGGACCTTTTTTCTTTCTTTTCTTAGCTGCCTTCTCACGGCTCTTTTCAATAATCTTATCCATATCAGTATGATCATAATAATAATTAAATGCGATCTGCTGAATATACTGGAATAAAGCACTTGCTGTCCAGTAAATACCAATACCGATTGGTAATGAAATACACATTACAAATGACATTAATGGCATTGTGTACATCATACTCTTTGTCATTCCGGCTCCAGGTGTGCTTTCATCCATCTGGTTTGAAGACATAGAAGTCTTAGCACTTAAGAACTGGAAAATGAATGATAATACAGGGATAACCAATAATGGTGTCAATCTGAATCCTGGTGCTGAATTTAAGTCCATACCTAAAAACAGGTTTGGATGATACTGTGTATCCTGTGCAATCTGAGGAATATAAGTATTAACACCACGAATTACATAATACAGTGCCATGATGATTGGGAACTGAATTAATGTTGTTGCACATCCACCCGTTGGGCTTGAACCATACTTTTCATAAACTTTCTGCATCTCTTCATTCTGTTTCATCATAGATGCCTGGTCTCTTTTGTTACGATATTTCTTAGTGATCTTATTGATCTCTGGCTGCATATGCTGGTTGATCTTCATAGATCTCTGCTGTTTCATTGTTAAAGGTAATAGGATTAACTTAGAAACCAATGTAAATAAAATAATACATAAACCAACATTATAGATGCCCATTGTTGCTAATCCACCATAGATTGCTCGAATGATCCAACCAAAAATAATTACAAACGGAGTTAAAATACCTCCGGTGCCCGTAGTCTGGGCCTGTGCCAATAACATCATTTTTTGCACCTTTTTCCTTTCCTGACTTCCGGAACAGGGTCATATCCGCCTTTTGAAAATGGATTGCATCTCAATATTCTAAAAATTGCCAAAAGACTCCCTTTGACAACTCCATGCTTCTCCAATGCTTCTATGGCATATTCCGAACAAGTCGGAACATAAATACATGTTCCTCTTCCCTTTAATTTCGATAAATATTTTCTGTAAAACCTGATAATGGATATTAAAATCTTCTTCAATTGTGTTCAACTCTTCTTAGATGATGCAGATCTACCAAATGTAAAAATGCACTTTCAATCGTATGGCAGTCCTTTCCTTTTGCAGTTTGTCTTGCAATTACTACCATATCATATCCTGTTTTTAAATTATCCTGATTCAAACGATAGCTTTCACGAATTAAGCGTGTAGTTCTGTGACGTACTACACTGTTTCCTACTTTTTTACTTACTGATATTCCCAGACGGTTGTATTCTAGGTCATTCTTCCTATAATAAAGGACCAAGTACTTGTTAGCTTTGGATTTTCCTTCATTATATACCGTCTGAAATTCTCTGTTATTTCTTAATGAATGATAATTTTTCATGGTTCTCTTCCTTATTAATAGAGAAAAGAAAAGGTCACATCTCTGCGACCTAAGCTGATAATCTATTTCTTCCTTTTGCTCTTCTGCTCTTCAGAACTTTTCTTCCGTTTGCAGTGCTCATTCTTTTTCTAAATCCATGAACCTTAGATCTCTGTCTTTTCTTTGGCTGAAATGTCATTTTCATTCTAAAACACCTCCTTAACAAAATTTTATGCGTTATATATATGAATAATATATTCGTAAAAACATCACTCCTATTATAGACAGAGAAGTGCCCAAAAGTCAAGTAAATTCTAAGCTTTTTTCACTTTCTTATGTATTTTCATATATATTGTGGTTTGTGTAAAAGTTATCCACAATCTGTAGATAACTTGTGCATAACTTGGTGATAAAATGTGAATTATAAACACGTAAAATGTCGAATTGCCTTATTTTATCACGTTTTTCGGCATGTGTATAATGTGGAACAACTTATCCACAATATGTGGGCAACTTTTATTTTTCGATTGAAAAAAGAAATTTTTTGTTATACACTAAATATAGTGCCGTACTATGCACATTTATAAAAATATGATTTAGAAAGGGATTTATGTTATCCATGAAAAACGAAATTGAGAAAATTTGGGATGATGTATTAGTCAAGCTTGAACAAGAGCATGACGTTTCCAGTGCTGCAATTAATGCCTGGATCAAGCCATTACATATCAAAGATGTCCAGTCAAACAAAATAATTCTTTCTCTGGATGCTAAATACGATGAGCGGGGTATTCAGTTTATCAAGAAAAAAATGTACGATTTTTATATTTCCCTTGCTATTTCTGATCTGACAGGCAAGAAATACGATATAGAAGTTGAGCTAGAAAAAGAAGGAGAAAAACCAAAAGAAGCTCCTACTGCTACACCTGAACATGATAATAATAACTTAAATCCCCGTTATACTTTTGATACATTCGTAATTGGTGACAACAACCGCATGGCACATGCTGCAAGTATCGCTGTTGCGGAAGCTCCGGCGGAAGCCTATAATCCGCTGTTTTTGTATGGAGGCGCAGGTCTTGGGAAGACTCATTTAATGCACTCCATTGCACATTATATTATTGAACATAACAGTTCTTTGAATGTTTTATATGTAACAAGTGAGGATTTTACAAACGAAGTTATCAACTCAATCCAGCATAAAAAACAGGAAGAACTGCGCAGTAAATATCGTAATATCGATGTTTTACTGGTCGATGATATTCAGTTTGTTATTGGTAAAGAAAGTACTCAGCAGGAATTTTTCCATACCTTTAATGCACTTTATAACTCTAAAAAACAGATCATTCTTTCTTCTGATAAACCGCCAAAAGAGCTGGATGTCTTAGAAGAAAGACTGCGAAGCCGTTTCAGCTGGGGACTTCCAGTTGATATTCAACCGCCAAACTACGAAACGAAGGTTGCAATTCTTAGAAAACGTGCAGAATTAGACAATATTTACATTGATGATGAAATTTTTGATTACATCGCAACACATATTAAATCTAATATTCGTGACCTTGAAGGTGCCTTAAACAAAATTAAGGTTTATTCAAAATTAAATAAGAAACCAATTGACCTTGAATTATCTAAAATTGCTCTTCAGGATCTGATTGACAACAAGACAAAACAGGCGATCACACCTGAACTGATCATGCAGACAGTTGCTGAACATTTCAACATTCAGACAAGTGATATTATCTCTAAAAAACGCAGCCATGATATCGCTTATCCTCGTCAGATCTGTATGTATCTGTGCAAAAAAATGACGGACCAGTCTCTCGTTAAAATCGGAGAGATCATTGGTAAAAGAGATCATTCTACCGTCATTCATGGTATTGAAAAAATTGAAAAAGACCTTGAAAAAGACCCTGAATTAGGCAAGGTTATTGATGTTATCACCAAAAAAATGGATTAATTTTTATTTTTTTCACATTTTGTCGTCAGTTATCCACATTTTCTGTGGATAAGCTGTGGATATCCTGTGTATTAGTATTTTCGCTGTTTTGAGCATTGTTGATAAATCCCTGATTATCCTCTGATTTTCATCGAGTTTTGAACATTTTATCAACCCTTATAAAGCTTTATACTTAGCGGTTTTTTAAGGTTATCCCCATATCCACAGCTACTACGACTATTACTACGACTTTTATTTATTTATTTAACAACAATCTGACACCGAAAGGAGTTATTCACATTTATGAAAATCATATGTACAAAATCTAATTTAGTGCATGCTGTTTCCATTGTTTCAAAAGCTGTATCAAACAATACAACTCTTCCAATTTTGAAATGTATTTTAATTGAGGCAGTTGCAGGAAATATCAGATTAACAGCAAATGATATGGAACTAGGAATTGAAACAACCATTGATGGTCATATTGAAGCACCTGGAAAAATTGCAATTGATGCGAAACTTTTCTCTGAAATTGTAAGAAAATTATCAGATAATGATGTAACGATTGAAACAGATGATCAATATAAAGCAACGATCACTTGTGAAAAAGCATGTTTTCAGATTATGGGACAGGAAGGAGAAGAATTTCCTTCTTTACCAGAGATTGAAAAAAATCAGAGCATTACTTTATCACAATTTTCATTAAAAGAAGTTATTCGTCAGACAATTTTCTCTATTTCTGATAATGAAAATACAAAATTAATGACTGGTGAATTATTTGAAGTGAAAGATGATCAGTTAAGTGTTGTATCTCTGGATGGACATAGAATCTCTATCAGACATATTGAACTGAAAGATCATTATGATCCGTTCAAAGTTGTCGTTCCTGGTAAGACTTTACAGGAAATTGTCAAGATCATTTCCGGAGAAATGGACGAAACTGTTTCAATTTATGTAACTTCAAAACATATTTTATTTGAATTTGATAATACACGAGTTGTTTCAAGACTGCTGGAAGGGGAATATTATAAAATAAGCCAGATGTTATCCAGCGATTATGAGACAAAAATCACAATTAACAAAAAAGAATTTTTAAATTGTATCGACAGAGCGAGTCTTTTGATTCGCGAATCTGATAAAAAACCAATTATTATCGACATTACTGATCATTCATTAAAATTAAATATCAATTCTTTCTTTGGTTCCATGGAAGAAGAAATTCTGATCCAAAAAGAAGGAAGAGATCTGTTAATTGGCTTTAATCCTAAGTTTTTGATGGATGTTCTTCGAGTAATCGATGATGAAGAAATCAATATTTATCTTGTAAATCCGAAAGCACCTTGTTATATCAAAGATGATGCTGGAACATACAATTATCTGATTCTTCCAGTTAATTTTAATCATTAGAAAGGATTTTTTAGATGGAAATTAAACTAAAAGATGAATTTATTAAACTTGGTCAGGCATTAAAAGCTGCCGGACTTGTAGATTCTGGAGTTGTGGCAAAAATTGTCATTCAGGATGGAGAAGTTCTTGTGAATGGAGAAGTTGAAACAAGAAGAGGAAAAAAATTATACGGTGGGGAAGTTGTGTCTTTTGATGGACAGGAGATTCACATCGTAAAATAGTTTGGGAGCAGTATGATTATTAAATCTTTGGAATTAAAAAATTATCGGAATTATGATGAACTTTCCATGAATTTTGCGAGTGGAACCAATTTATTGTATGGAGATAATGCCCAGGGAAAGACAAATATTCTGGAATCTATTTATCTTAGTGCGACAACAAAATCGCATCGAGGAAATAAAGACCGTGAGTTGATAAAGTTTGAAGAAAATGAAGCTCATATCAGAATTCATTTTGAAAAACAGGGAATTGATCATCAATTAGATATGCATCTTAAGAAAAATAAAGCAAAAGGTGTGGCAATTGATAAGATTCCGATCAGAAGATCCAGTGATCTGCTGGGACAAATTCCGGTAATTTTGTTTTCTCCGGAAGATTTAAAGATTGTAAAGAGTGGTCCAAGTGAGAGAAGAAAATTTTTAGATATTGAATTATCGCAGATGGAGCGTTTATATTTATATCAATTGACGAATTATAACAAGATTTTGGTGCAGAGAAATAATCTGTTAAAACAGATACGTTTTCAGAATAATCTGATAGATACACTGGAAGCGTGGGATGTACAGCTTGTAAAATATGGTTCTGAGGTTATAAGATATCGTGAAAAATTTATCAAACATCTGGGTGAAGTTTGTCAAAAGATTCACAATAAATTAACGGGTGGAAAAGAGCAAATTTTACTGGAATATGATCGCGATGTAGGGTATGATAGTTATTTAACAGAACTTGAAAAAAAGAGGCAAAAAGATTTAAAATATTCTACGACGACAGTGGGACCTCATCGCGATGATATCAGTTTTATTGTAAATGGAATTGATATCAGGAAATATGGTTCCCAGGGGCAGCAAAGGACCGCAGCTTTATCTTTAAAGCTGGCACAGATTCAGTTGATGCGGGAAGTGATGAAGGAGTCACCGATCCTGCTGCTTGATGATGTTTTGTCGGAGCTTGACAGTAATCGTAAGACATATCTTTTGGAAAGTATTAAAGATACACAGACGATCATTACATGTACGGGCTTAGATGAATTTATTAGTAAACACCTGCCAATTCAACGTATGTTTCAAATAAAAGCAGGAAAAATTGTAAAAGAAAATTAGGAGGAAACTATGGGTACACAAAAAAATGGAGAATATGGAGCTGATCAGATCCAGATTCTGGAAGGGTTAGAAGCTGTGCGTAAAAGACCCGGAATGTACATTGGAAGTACATCAGAAAAAGGACTTCATCATCTGGTATACGAAATTGTAGATAATGCCGTAGATGAATCTCTGGCTGGATTCTGTGATACGATCATCGTAACACTGAACAAAGACGGCTCTGTTACAGTCGAGGATAACGGGCGTGGAATTCCGGTTGGGATCAATAAGAAAAAAGGTGTATCCAGCGTTGAAGTTGTATTTACGATCCTTCATGCAGGAGGTAAGTTCGGCGGTGGAGGATACAAAGTATCTGGTGGTCTTCATGGTGTAGGTTCATCCGTTGTAAATGCCTTATCTGACTGGCTGGAAGTTACAGTCTGCAAAGAAGGACATGTTCATAAACAGCGTTATGAGAGAGGAAAGGTATGCTATCCTCTGAAAGTTCTCGGAGATACAGACAAGACTGGAACAACCGTTACATTTTATCCGGATGCAACGATCTTTGAGACAATTAATTTTGATTACAATACATTGAAGAGACGATTAAGAGAGACAGCTTTCTTAACAAAGAACTTAAAGATTGTTTTAACAGATGACCGTGGGGAAGAACAGGTTTCAGAGACATTCCACTATGAAGGTGGTATCAAGGAATTCGTTGATTACCTGAATAAGGGAAAAGAAGCACTCTACCCAGAAGTTATTTATTGTGAAGGTGAGAAAGACGGCGTATATGTTGAAGTTGCATTCCAGCATAATGATTCTTACAATGAGACATCCCTAAGTTTCGTAAATAATATTATTACGCCAGAAGGTGGAACACATTTATCAGGGTTTAAGACGGCTTTAACAACTACTTTCAATGATTATGCAAGAAAGAATAATCTTCTGAAAGAGAAAGAAGATAACTTAAGTGGTGAAGATATCCGTGAAGGATTGACTTCAGTTATCAGTATCAAGATCGGGGAACCACAGTTTGAAGGTCAGACGAAACAGAAGTTAGGAAACAGCGAGGCCAGAGGTGCTGTTAACAGCGTTTTATCTGAGCAGCTGAAATATTTCTTAGAGCAGAATCCTCAGGTTGCGAAAGTAATCTGTGAGAAGGCTGTGCTTGCACAGAGAGCAAGAGATGCGGCCAGAAAGGCTCGTGATCTTACAAGAAGAAAGACAGCTCTTGACGGTATGAGTCTTCCAGGAAAACTTGCAGACTGTTCTGACAAGAATCCGGAGAACTGCGAAATCTACATCGTTGAGGGAGATTCTGCGGGTGGTTCAGCAAAGACAGCTCGTTCCCGTGCGACACAGGCAATCCTGCCTCTTCGTGGTAAGATCTTAAATGTTGAGAAGGCAAGACTTGATAAGGTTCTTGTGAACAAAGAGATTCAGGCGATGATCACAGCGTTTGGTACGGGAATTCATGAAGATTTTGATATTGAGAAATTAAGATATCATAAGATCATCATCATGACGGATGCCGATGTCGATGGAGCACATATCGCAACATTGCTTCTGACATTCATATACCGCTTTATGCCGGAATTGATCAAGCGAGGGTATGTATATCTTGCCCAGCCGCCTCTTTACCGTGTAGAGAAGAATAAGAAGTTCTGGTACGCTTACAGTGATGAAGAATTGAACAACATTCTTCAGGAAATCGGACGAGATAACAATAACAAGATTCAGCGTTACAAAGGTCTTGGAGAGATGGATGCAGAACAGTTATGGGATACAACTATGGATCCTGAGAAGAGAATTTTATTAAGAGTCAACCTTGATGAAGATTCTGCTTCAGAGATCGATCTGACATTTACAACACTGATGGGTGATCAGGTAGAGCCAAGACGAGAATTTATCGAAGCAAACGCAAAATATGTGCAGAATCTTGATATTTAGGAAGGGAGAAACAAATGGACGAAAATACAATTTTTGATAAAGTTCATGACATTGATCTGAAAAAAACAATGGAGAATTCATATATTGACTATGCCATGAGCGTTATCGCTTCCAGAGCTCTTCCAGATGTGCGTGACGGTTTGAAACCGGTACAGAGAAGAATTCTTTATGCGATGATCGAATTAAATAACGGACCTGATAAACCACATCGTAAATGTGCCCGTATCGTTGGTGATACCATGGGTAAATATCATCCACATGGTGACAGCTCTATCTATGGGGCATTAGTTAATATGGCACAGGAATGGTCTACAAGATATCCATTGGTAGACGGACATGGAAACTTTGGTTCTGTCGATGGTGACGGTGCAGCTGCCATGCGTTATACAGAAGCAAGATTAAGCAAGATTTCCATGGAACTTCTGGCTGATATTAACAAGAATACAGTTGATTTCAGACCAAACTTTGACGAGACAGAGAAAGAACCAGCAGTACTTCCTTCTCGTTTTCCAAACCTGTTAGTGAATGGTACACAGGGAATCGCGGTTGGTATGGCAACGAACATTCCACCTCATAACCTTAGAGAAGTGATCAATGCGGTTATCAAGATCATTGATAATCAGGTTGAGGAAGACCGTGAGACAACGATCGAAGAATTATTAGAGATCATTAAAGGACCAGACTTCCCTACAGGTGCGACGATCCTTGGGCGTTCTGGTATCGATCAGGCTTATCGCACAGGTCGTGGAAAGATCAAAGTGCGTGCTGTTACAGATATTGAGGCAATGGCAAATGGAAAGCAGCGTATTATCGTAACGGAGCTTCCATACATGGTAAACAAAGCAAGACTGATCGAGAAGATCGCAGCTTTGGTAAGAGAAAAGAAAGTGGAAGGAATTACAGAGCTTCGTGATGAATCTGACAGAAGTGGTATGCGTATCTGTATCGAACTTCGTCGTGATGCGAATGCGAACGTAATCCTGAATCAGTTATATAAACATACACAGCTTCAGGATACATTTGGTGTGATCATGCTGGCACTTGTCGATGGACAGCCAAAGACAATGAATCTGCATGAGATGTTAGATTACTATCTGGAACACCAGAAAGATGTTGTGACAAGAAGAACACGCTATGAATTAAACAAAGCGGAAGAACGAGCACATATCTTAGAAGGATTATTGATCGCTCAGGATAACATCGATGAAGTGATCAAGATCATTCGTGGAGCAGAGAACATTCAGGCAGCCAAGCTTGAATTGATGGAACGTTTTGGACTTTCAGATGCACAGGCACAGGCAATCGTTGATATGCGTCTGAGAGCACTGAATGGTTTGGAACGTGCCAAACTTGAAAAAGAATACAAAGAATTGATGGAGCGTATCGGTGAATTGAAGGCGATTCTTGCAGACGAAAAGAAATTACTTGGAGTTATCAAAGATGAAATCGCACTGATCCGTGACAAATATGGCGATGAAAGAAGAACACAGATTGGATTTGATGTTGATGACATTTCCATGGAAGATCTGATCCCTAGAGAAAATACTGTGATCACAATGACAAAACTTGGATATATCAAGAGAATGACTGTTGATAATTTCAAGAGTCAGAATCGTGGTGGTAAAGGTATCAAGGGAATGCAGACGATCGATGAAGATTACATCGAAGAACTGTTTATGACAACGACACATCACTACATCATGTTCTTTACCAATACAGGACGTGTATACCGCCTGAAAGCGTATGAGATTCCTGAGAGTGGAAGAACGGCCCGAGGAAGTGCGATCGTTAATCTGCTGCAGTTACAGCCAGGAGAGAAGATCACAGCAGTAATTCCACTGGCAGACTACGAAGAAGGCAAATATCTGTTAATGGCAACAAAATATGGAGTTGTTAAGAAATCTTCTATCATGGAATATGCAAATATCCGTAAGACAGGATTAGCAGCGATCACATTAAAAGATGATGACCAGCTGATCGAAGTTAAATATACAGAAGATGATGAGGATGTATTCCTTGTAACAAAGAATGGACAGTGTATCCGCTTCCATGAAAGTGATGTCAGATGTATTGGACGTACTTCTATGGGTGTTCGTGGAATCAATCTGACAGGTGATGATGAAGTTATTGGAATGCAGCTTGACAGTCAGGGTGAAGCGTTACTGATCGTATCTGCAAATGGTATGGGTAAACGTACACTGACTTCTGAGTTTACTGCACAGCATCGTGGTGGTAAAGGTATCAAGTGCTACAAGATCACAGAAAAGACAGGTGATGTTGTAGGTGTGAAAGCAGTCAATGACGATAATGAGATCATGATGATCACAACAGAGGGAATCATTATCCGTACAGCAGTAGATTCCATTTCCATGCTTGGAAGAAATACTTCTGGAGTGAAAGTTATGAATGTTGGTGAGAATGTAGAGGTAGCCAGCATTGCGAAAGTCCGTGAAGAGAAACTTGAAGATGAGCAGGAAGAAAATACAACAGAAGAATAAAAAATAAAAATCAGGGTGCAGATGAATTGTCTGTACCCTGATTTCGTTATATAATAAAATAATAGATGCTCAAATACTTTTTGGCAGTGATAATACAAAACAAAAATATTTTTGGAGGAAAACATGAGAACGATTCATACAGATGAGATCATCAAGAATATAAAAGAGATGTGCATCGAGGCAAACTTATCTTTGACAGAGGATATGAAATGCCGTTTTAAGAATGCAACAGAAAGCGAAAAGAGTCCGTTAGGAAAACAGATTTTAAATCAATTGCAGGAGAATATGGAAATTGCGGCAGCGGATCAGATTCCTATCTGTCAGGATACAGGAATGGCAATCGTATTTTTAAATATTGGACAGGACGTTCACATTGAAGGTATGGATTTGCATGATGCGGTCAATGAAGGAGTACGTCAGGGATATACAGAAGGATATTTAAGAAAATCTGTTGTAAAAGATCCTTTGATCCGTGAGAATACAAAAGACAATACACCAGCAATCATGCATATTGATATTGTTCCAGGAGAAAATCTTGAAATCTTAGTAGCTCCAAAAGGATTTGGAAGTGAAAATATGAGCCGCGTATTCATGTTAAAACCAGCAGATGGCGAAGAGGGCGTAAAGAAATCAGTGATTCAGGCAGTCAAAGATGCAGGCCCTAATGCCTGTCCACCAATGGTTGTCGGTGTTGGATTAGGTGGAAGTTTTGAAAAAGCAGCATTTCTTGCCAAGAAAGCATTAACAAGAAACTTAGATACACCATCTGAGAAGCCGCACATTGCGAAATTAGAGAAAGAATTGTTAGAGGAGATCAATCAGCTGGGAATTGGACCAGGAGGACTTGGAGGCTCTACAACGGCATTAGGACTCAATATTGAGACATACCCTACACATATTGCGGGAATGCCATTAGCAGTCAATATCTGCTGTCATGTAAATCGTCATGCACACAGAGTGTTATAAAGTGTTAGATACTATCGTTCAGATGAGATTTTTAGAATATAGTATTTTTGAATACAAGGAGTAGAAGATTATGGAGAAACATTTAAATGTTCCAGCAAAGACAGAAGAATTAGCGGAACTTAAATCTGGAGATTATGTATATTTGACAGGGACAATCTATACAGCCAGAGATGCGGCACATAAAAGAATGTATGAAACGTTGTTAGATGGGAAAGAATTACCAGTAGATGTAAATGGACAGTTCATTTATTATCTTGGACCAACACCAGCAAGAGAGGGACAGGTCATTGGATCTGCAGGACCTACAACGAGCAGCAGAATGGATAAGTATACACCAACTATGCTTGATCAGGGATTAAAGGGGATGATCGGAAAAGGAAAACGATCTCCAGAAGTCATTGAATCAATTAAAAAGAATGGAGCAGTATATTTTGCGGCAGTTGGAGGAGCGGGAGCGCTTCTTTCAAAATGTATTAAAGAGGCAGAAGTGATCGCATATGATGATCTGGGAACAGAAGCAATCCGCAAATTAAGAGTTGAAAACTTCCCTGTCATCGTTGTAATCGACAGTAAAGGGAACAATCTTTATGAGACTGCTGTAGAAAATTTTAAAAAATTAAAATAATCAATAAAAATCTATTGACAAAAGGGAATTCCTTTGGTAAGATATTCAAGCGTCATGTGAATGACGGATGCAATTAAATATTTTGATATTTAGGCATTTGCAGAAGTACTCAAGTGGCTGAAGAGGTGCCCCTGCTAAGGGTATAGACCGTTTACGCGGTGCGAGGGTTCAAATCCCTCCTTCTGCGCTTATTAAATCTTCCGAATAGGAAGATTTAATTTTTTGACAAAAGGTATTGACATGAATGTTGAAATGTGATATCTTATAGAAGTTGCACTGCTTATAGCAGAACAGCAAACATCGATTGTAGAATGATGAAAAGAACATTTATTTATTAAGAATGCTGGACGGAGAACGATCACAACATCTTAAAAAATAAATAAAAAAGTTCTTGACAGAATAAAACAAAGATGATATGATATAAAAGTTGCTGCGGTTTGAAAGAAACGAGCGACAAAATAAATTAAAAAAGTTCTTGACAATTTAAGAACTAAGTGATATAATGATAGAGCTTCTTATACGAAGTGGATCACAAAAAGATCTTTGACAACTGAACAATAAGACAACCTTGAAAATTCTAA
>OLOG01000240.1_pt1 | contig 56180 bp, 90 predicted proteins | sample 1672351 | NCBI WGS metagenome assembly OLOG01 (sample SAMEA3136674, study PRJEB25190) | human gut metagenome | biome: human gut; feature: human-associated habitat; material: faeces | place: Austria | collected 2013 | reverse complement strand
ACACCAGCCGGGGCTCCGACTTTACCGCCACGGCGGCAGCGATCTTGTCATTGAGGGTCTTGCCGCTGAGGGTGCCGTCCGGGGCGATGTCCAGATAATCGCCCACCTTCACGCCGCCCAGCTGAGCCGCTGTGGCGGCAGGCAGGCTATAAGGCGGGCCGAACTTGGCGTCGGCCTGAGCTTTGGTATAGTAGTCGGAAAGATCGGTTTTTTGAATGCTGTCTTTCCACGATTTTGTATCATTGTCCCACGTCCAAATGGTGTCCGTAGTACCAACGACTGCCCACCAGCCATTTTCGCCTATGGGAACAGCGGCTTTCAGAGCTTCCGGCGTGGCGTACCACCCCTGTGCACCGATGGTGATGGTGCGGACCTGCTCAAAGTATTCTTTTGTGCCCTGCAAATAAGTAGCAGACTGAGATTCCGAACGCTTTGAATTGGTTTCGCTTGTCTTGGCAGCAGCAGCAGACAAAGCTGCATTTTCAGAATCCGCTTTTACAATTGCAGAAACATCTTTTGCGGCATTTTTTGCAGCCTGTTCTGCTTTTGCACGTTCTTCCGCAGCGTAATTTGCCGCAGAAACGGCTTCCTCTTTTGCGTTGATGGCACCTGCAACTGTACTCAGCTCATTTAAAGTGGATGCGTTGATTGGTGTACCATCCTTTATGGGTTCGTCGTTTCGGACAAGCGTTACAATTTCAGACGACCCATCCTCATGGACTAACGTCCACCTGCCAGGATATTTTGATATGCGGTCTTCAAAAACCATATTGTCCCTCCCCAGCCATGTATTCGCCAGAAAAAGTAACGTAAGTTTTGGCGATCGATTCTATGTCTGACAAAATGCTTTCAAGTTGGTTCATTGTCTCGAATCCGAGCCTATCCATAGACGTCGGTGTCGGCGCAGTTTTGGCGTCTCCTGAGTTTTTAGAACGAATAGATTCGATATTTGACAGCCACCTAGCAGCATCCGACGTGGTAAGATACCCGTTTATGTTCCAGTCCGTCTTGACATCTACGTCCGCACCGAGAAGTGAAGCAAGCTCTGATATGCCGGTTTCTATTCTCGAAAAATCTCTGTAGTCAAGAGCCCCTTTCATACCGGAAAGCCACTCCGCTTTTTCCTCATCCGTCCAGGTCCCGTTCACGGCTTTGCCGTAAATGAACTTTAGGCGGTCAACATCGTCTTGGCTTCTGTCTGTAATCCAAATCGCCATAGTCCCTCCTTAAAGCAAAATCTTTTTGCCGTTGCCGACTTTAGTCGTGGACGGAAGCGTGAAAGCAGGGCTGAACTTGTTAGAGCTCCAAGCATTGTACTGCTCTGTGAGGAAAAAAATCCTACCTGCACTAGACGTTCCAAGACTGTAAGTCCCAACGAGTTGTCCCACGATATGGTTTCCATCAAAATCTCGTAGCGCAGGAGAACGTGACCATCTGCGGATAATGTGATAGAGGGAGTCATCGTACGATTGGACAAAGACACTTCGAGTTTGTTTTGGCAATACAGAACCCTCTTTTTTGAAAAATGGGTTACTCCCATTTACATAAACATCCGCATTTTTGTCGTCTGGGTCAAACATTTCATAAATAGACGGAAGAAAGACATTGCGAGATAGCGTTCTGATTTCCGTAGTGCTACCGCCTACCGTGTAATAGAAAGAGGTAAGCCCCATTTCGGACTTGACGGTATCGCTAAATCTGTTTGCGTAATCTCCATTCAACAGCCTGTCGATGGAGCTTCCGTCGTATGTATTGACGTGCGTCTGGTTCCACACTGTTTCAGCAAGAGGTTCTTTCCTGATAAGAAGTGTTCTCCCGGGACCATTTAAACCAGGCTCATACCCATGTTTTGCGACAACAAACTCTACATCCGCACCACTTTCTTGAATGTAAACAGACGATCCTTCCGGCATATCCGACAAAGACGGAGCCTGACTGATAACGGTACACTTTGCAGATACGGAAGATACGAAGGCTGTGACTACGGCATCTCCACTGGAAACAAAAGAAATGTCGCAAGCAGAAACGCCGCCTTTATTGGAAACGACGGAAATGGAAACAACGCCGGGAGGAGATGCTTCCCATCCGATTGCTGGGGAATCCTCTGAGGAAGGAACAAGCGTTGCGGTTAAACGAACGGTCTCTCCAGGAGCCACAAAAACGGAACCCTTGTCAAGTCTAAGGGCACTCGCGCTTTCCACCATATATCCTTCCATCGTCCCTTTAAAACAGCCATTAAATGTATACTTGGCATCCGTTACGAGAACATTCGATGCATATCCAAACTGATGGTTAACTCTAACAAAAGACAGCGCATCAATATGGGGGCTTGCACGAAATTCCAGGTTTACCTTTCTTCTGTTAGAAAGAAGTGCGTATGTTTCGGTCAACGCATTTTTTGCGCTAGAAGATACAGATTTCGATACAAGCGGATTATTGATGCTTTGGGTCGCTCCGTTCCCACTAGCTCCGGCTGGATAAAAAACGGATTCGCCGCCAACCTTGCACGATACGTTTTTTATTTTTGTCGAAAACGTTATTTCTGGGTATTTAAAGCTATTCAAGAGCGATATTTCCTCAATACCAGACCTCGTGACTGGAACAAGAGGAACACGTTCAATGTGAATGACCCCATCTCTGGATTGGTAAAGAGCCATCCCGGCTGCGTTTGCAGCAAGCTGAAGAATGTCTGCGTTTTTGTAGGAAGAAGTATCGGATGAAATGTCGCAAGAATAGTTTTTTAATTCTTCCGAAATTTCGTAAGATATTCCGGAAACATCCAGAAGCTCTAACGCATCGAAACACATCTGATAAAGGGTTCCACTCGTGTGCCCGGTATAAATGGAATCTTGGAGGAAAGACAAAGCGTCCCTGGCATCAAACGACGCCGTTATGCCATTCGCCGGAATTGTCCATCCGGAAAGAAAGAACTTTCCTCCGTCAATCCATTCGACCGCATCTCCAATGTCCATGCCGTACTGAACTGAAATCTCCTGACGTTCATAAAGATACCGATAAAGTCCATCTGGATTTACCGGGTTCCAGCGTTGTTCGGAGTTGTCAACAGAAAACGAAACGGAATCTTTGGAAAGCTGCCCAGAAATCGGGTCGCGTTTTGATTCGTGCGTATAAGAAAGCAAATCCGCTTTGCTAAATTGGACGCGCAGACCAAATTCAACTTGTTCCACTCTGGCCCTGCGGTCCTGGATGCACCACTCTAAAATTTCCAAACTGATTGAATCATATCCGGAAATCTCAAAATCTACAGAGGATTCAACAGACTGGTTGTCATCAACTTGTTTTGTTGCAACAAGCTCGCTGCCGTTATAGACCGTCAATTTAAAAGATTTTGCATATTCATTTAAAGCAGACGACCATACGATTGTAATTCCGGGGATTCTTTCAGTGTGTGTTTTGCTGAAAGAGAAAGTGATAATCGGATGGTTTGTGTCAGAAACACAATCCATGCTTAAATACCCGGCGTTCTCGTAGGGCTCTGAACCTGGGACCAAAAGTTTGCTCCCGTCAAGGACCCACAAATTAGGTTCTCCGGTGGCATAATTGGCCAAAGAAGCAGAATCCAGGTCTGTGACAGACAACGTGTTGCTGAATAAAGCCTGGTTGGAAGAGCTGGCAATAGCGTCTGCTTGCGCCTTATCGTCAGAGACGTGGTAAGTGATGCAAACAAACATCTCCGGAACAAGTGTCTTGTCGTATTGTTCAAGCCACTTGTCGGAAGGCAGAAAGCCCATGAATAATCACCTCTCTTAAACTTCAACCAGGCTAAGGGCCGCTCCGACCCATCCCATAACGTTTCCGTTGGACGGGGAACGCCTCCACATTCCAGCGGTTCTATCGGAAACATACATTTGCCTTGTCGTGTAGCTTGCAGTTGCTTGGTTATAAAACCGAACAGTGCAGTAAAAGTTTGTGGTGAACGGCCCGATGATGTCCGCCCACTGTCTTGCAGTAAGATAATTCCATTTTAGGGAAATCTTCGCAACATCGTGCCGCACCACAGACCCAACGACTTTGCCTTGTACGTTTCGTCCAGAATCGACTATAGTGCTTGTTGTAGCGTCGTAGGAGGAAGGCTCAGGCAGCTCTCTGCCATTTACTGTGACGAGAGATTGCATAAAACGTAAACCTCCTTAGTAGCTGTAAACTTCGTCTCCCATAATCTGAAACCCACGTTCAGACTGCCGTTTCTCAACGGACGCAGTGATTTGCTTACCATCAAGGTAAATCTTGAGCTCTTTCCCTCCGGTAAGTTCGTCTCCGTACCGCTGGAAGATATCAAGGAATGCGTTATAGCACCCATCGTGGACGGCACTGCGGAGCTCTGCGGGGCTCGCTCCGCTAGCGGAAGAACTTGGGTAATAGCTACCGGAAGATGTATTGGAGCCATTGGCGGAATCATAATCGCTCGTGCCAGGGTAGCTCGAGTAGTTATTGTCTACGGACGGGCTGGAGCTTGTTCCGTACTTTCCAACAAGCGTTCCGACAATTCCTGCGATGGCGGCTGCAATTGCAACGCCGCCAGCAATCATGATGACACCGGTTGGAATGCCAAGAGAGGTCAAAACACTGCCGATAGTCTGCAAGATGCCCATAAATGCAGCTCCAATTTGACCGATAAGCCCGGCAATGCCAGCGATGATAGACGGGAACTGACTCAAAACGCCAGAAGAAAGGCCAATACTGATTGCCTTGCCGGATGCTGAGATCGGCCCGATCAAAGCGGAAAAAGACGTTGCAATCTTGCTGCCGAGACCTACAACCTGCGTGGAAATTTCTCCAAATTTTGAAGTGATCCCAGCTAAGATATTGCTCCCGATGAGTTTTGCAGAAGAAAATACTTTGGAACCAACGGTTTTAAGAGCACTGGTGAGATTAGAAACCAAGTCAGAAGCGTAAGACTTGACCTGTTTTCGGTTTTCTTCCCCCATTGCCTTCCAGATGATGGCTGCTGTGTTTTCGGCGACGGTTTGGATATCACCCTTCTTGACCGCATCGATCATGCCCTTAATCGTGCCAATGAAGTCGCTCTTAAGGCCGTTGTCGATTTCATTCCACTTTGCGTCAAACGTATTGACCATGTTATCAACAAAGCCGTTTGCAACGTCTGCGCCATAGTCAATCATCTCGTTGCCCTTCTGCTGAACCGCATTTGCCAGATTGGTCATAGCTTGTTCAACGTAAGGAAGTGCTGCAGTGATACCGTTTGCAAGGCCTTGGTCAATAAATTTACCAAAGCGCTCAAACAGAGCGGAGGGAGAGTGAATTTCAGTATCTGTCGTGAACTTGTCAATGATAGCTTTTGCAAGATTTGCCGCAGCGCCTTTTGCGGTTTCAATGCCGCTTTTGATACCATTTACGAGGCCCCGCCAAATGTTTTTGCCTGCTTCAAACATTTTGGAAGGAAGAGAAGCAATAGCATTTGCAACGGCTGTTACCATATCGGAAGCAGCTTTTGCGGCATCTTTTGCCCACGTTTTGATATCATCAATAAATCCACGAACAGCTCTCGCACCGTTTTCGACGTGTTCATCGAGATGTACGAACCATGTAACAACATCCTTTACCCAATTGATAAGGTCAGCAAAACCAAGAACCGCCTTTTCGATGAAGTTACCGTTCATCTGAATATCAAGACGGTCGGTTTCGCTCACTCCATTGGTAATCCATCCGACAAACACTCCGACATCGTGAATCAGCTGAGCAATGCCCATAACGGCATTCTCGATGAAGTTACCGTTCATCTGAATATCAAGACGGTCGGTTTCGGAAACACCGTTCTGAATCCATCCAATAAAAATTGCGAAATCATTGATAAGATTTCCAATGGCTGTAATTGCGCCACCTACAAAATCAGCAACTTTTTCGCCCATAGACTTGAAAGCATTGAACCAGTCCGTTTCCATCTCAAAAGCTTCTTTTTGACTTTCGCTACCAAGACCACGAACTGCAACAGTGATAGCTTCAAAACCAAGAACAGCAAGACCGGCTACAGGATGACCGCTAACAATAAGACCGATGCCCATAAGTGTTGTAATTAAATCACCAACATCAAGATCAAGGCCTTTTACAACGTTAGAGATTGTTTTGAACGCAGAAGAAATGCCCTCCTGCCAACTTTCTGGAATGAGATTCCAGATTACTTGCTTTAAGTTAGAAAAAGATTCTTTCAGGTATTTGATGGATTCTCCGAGTTTTCCATCTGTGAGTGATATATTCCAACCCTGCCTAAGCCCTTCCGCAGCAAGGTAAATCATAGCTCGAACACGTTCAAGGCCTTTTTGGAACGCCTCACTGTTTTGGTATAGGTCAACAAAACGAGCAACCATGATGCCAACAGCGACAGCTGCTCCCATAATGGGAGACTTCCAAAGTTTGAGAATGCCCTCAATCAAGGTTCCGTCGCCTTTGATTTTGCTAAGAGCATCCATCAAAGCGTTGCCAATAGCCCACGTTGCAAATCCGGCAGCGATACCAGCAACCAAAGGAGCCAACTTTTCCAATTTCGCTTTGACTTCATCAATCGTCGTACCGATGTAGTCCTTGAACATATCGTAGCCGGACAGGTCTACATCGCCCAAGATGTTGCCAGCGGATGCGCCACTGCCAGAGCCGGAACTTCCCTGCGTTGGATCAATAATGTTCAGTTCATCAAAGCCCATCGTGTAATCCTTGAGGGCTTTGGCGGCTTTCTTTGTCGAATCTGCCGTGTCATCCATTGCGTCACCAATGCCACCAACGCTGTCAGCGCTTTTAGTGAAATCAGTGAACACGACCTTCACGCCCATCAGCTTTGCCACCCACTCAACAAATTCTCGAATGAGCTGAACAGCGGCAATCAGCGGGGGGAGAATGGCTTTCAGGGCAGGGTAGAGCAGAGAACCGACAGACTTCGCTAGCATATCAAGCTGAGATTTCAGAATCTTAATCTGGTTTGCAGGGCTTTGGATGGTCTGTGCAAGGTTGCCCTGCACATTGGCAGTCTGCTTCATAATGGCAATGTAACGCAGAACCGCCTTATCTGCCTGAGACAAGCTAGAAACCTGCTTGTTAAAGCCCAAGGCTAGAAGTTCCTGCTGCAACCGTGCCTGAGACAGGTCAACGCCCAAACGGCGAATAGGCTCAATCTCGCCAGAGATTGCGGAGGACATTGCAGTAAAGGTCTCTGCAACGTCCTTGTTCCAATAGGAGCCTTCGTCATAGGCAAGCTGGGTCAGATTCTTGGATAAGATATACGCTTTATCGCTAGCCAGACCAAACGAAGTACCCAAGCTCTGGATGGTAGCCATGTAGGTCATCGCTTTGGTCGGGTCAACGCCAAGCAAACCCTGCATCTTGCCAATGAGCGTATCAGCTTCACCGCTCAAATTGCCCATAGCATTATGAAACAGGTCTGTTGCTTCATAGAAATCGTTAAACTTCGCAACCGCGTTGCCAAGATACTCAGCGATAGCTTTCAACGAAACCAGCTTTGCCATGTTCCGCATAAAGCCGTTCATCTGATTGGACAGGCTGAGATAGCTCTTGCGCTGCTTTTCATTGGCTGCGGTCACACGGTTAGCCTGTGTCACCACCTTGCTCAACTGCGGAGGGAGCTTCGCAAAAGCGTTGCCCACCTTTTCAAGCTGAGATGCAAGGGGAGAAAGCGCGGTGGATATCTTCTGGCAAGAATCCGCAAAAGAATCAAGGTCTGCCGCTTTCAATTTCTCGGACAAGTCAGGAACTTTATTTAGCGCAGTAAATGCGCTGCTAAGTCCTTTCAAACCAGAAATATCAAGCAGAGATAGAGGAGCAATGGCGTTCATAATCTCTCGAATATTGTCGCCCAAAGCCTTATAGTCAGCCTTGTTTGTCTCCGCAATGACGGTTGGAATGCGCCGAAGCGTGTTTACCATCTTTGTTAGACCGTCCGGGACGGTGACGGTAGGCAACGTGTTAAACGATGCCAACACTGCTTTTGTCTGCGTTAAATCCGAATTGACGGAATCCATACCGCTCATAGTGTCTGGAATTTTCTTCAACGCGTTAATGGTACTGCTCAAGCCTTTTGGTGCTTGAATAGTAGACAACGAATTGAAAGAATCCGTTACATCACGCAGAGAATCCAGCGCATCAGAATAATCGCCAATTCCAGACAATGCATCGGGAATCTTTTGGATGCTCTTTGAAAGAATGTTGATGCTTTTTGCGCTATCGCTGGCGTTAACCTTCGTAATGCCCTCAATAAAGCTGGTGACTTTTTCCAGACCGCTAAAATCGCCCTGTGCGGACTTGAGCGCCGTCAACGAATTGGTTAGCTTATCCAGCCCATCAATCACCTTTGACACGTTGCCTTTTGTCCGCAAATTAGAAATGGCGGTAGCGAGCTTGTCGATATTAAGCTCTGCACCCTGCGATTCCGCAGAAATCTCTACGGATAAGCTCGTAATATCAACATCAGCCATCACTACCACCATCACTTTCCATCATAGAGAACATCATTCTCTTGATTCGCTCCTGCGCCTCAACTGCGCGTTGGTATTCATACTCGTCTTTCTCCTTTTGGGTAAGGGGAATCGGTCTATCCATGTACTTGATGGGGCTAGACCCTTTCTTTCGGAACATATTGCCAACCGTAGAGGAAAGCGCAGATGCCATGTAAAAGCCGTTTCTCCACGCTTCTGTGTTGGCTCTGCGTTCCCGCAACTCCTCTGCGTCACGGTAGACCTTCGCCAGCCAGACATCGCCGTACCAGAACTGGTCGTATGTCATGCCGATGGAAATGTAATAGGCTTCTACATCATGGAAAAGCTTGGAGAAAGAGAATGGCTCCCCCTCTCCGTCTGCTTCCTGAGATTGTGCAGTTACACAATCTCCCACGTTGCGTTTTTTGCGGTCTTGTCCTCAGTGTCAGTTGCCAGCAGAGACTTGGAAGCGTCCATGAACATCTCAAGCAGAATGCCCATCAAATCTTCCTTCTCCTCGATGTGCTGGAACATTTCGTCAACGACCTTGCGCTTGATGCCCTTGTTCCGAGCGATGAAAGCGCCGTAGAACAGAGCGCGAGAGTTGGACAGCAGATTGGTCATCTGGGTGTACTGACCAATCTGAAAGCCTGCACGCTCGGTAGCTTCAACGCTGTCACGAGTGAAGGTCAGCTCATAAGTGTTCTTACCATCGGGGGAATGAAAGTTGATAACCTTAGCAGCCATAATAAATGCTCTCCTTTATAAATAGGGGCAGAACCAAATCCGTTGTTCAGTTCTGCCCGGTTTGATTGATTCGATTTTTGCGGTTTAGCCGCCAGTGACAGTCAGGGTCTCGCTGAACTCAGGCTTCTTGGTGAAGATGCAGTTGATGGTCATTTCCACAACCTCGTCCACGCCAAAGCCGGACAGACCAACCTGATGCATACCCTGCCAAGAGAAGCCGGAGCCGTCCTGCATCTTCAGGGCATAGTACTTCACGGTGTTGCTATCGGAAGTCTCATCGTAGCCAGCCGCCTTGACTTTTGCATAGTCAGTCTTGTTGTAGTTGGCAGTGAAGGGCTTGATGTCGCTCTGGATAATGCCGAAGATGTTAACCTGCATGGGGTCAGACAGGGTGGTAGCATCCAGAAGGTTCGGGTCGGAGATCAGGTCGGGCACATCCTTGATGTCGCACAGCTTCGTCAGAGCGGTTGCGCTGTCGCCACAATACAGGGTGGTATTCAGACCGGAGATAGCAGTACTCATAGAATGTTTACCTCCTTAGTTTCGGTAAATCATTCCGTCCTCTCCGATTGTTGCCCCATAGCTGCAATCAATCCGATAGACGGAATTGTTATACAGCCCATTCAACGGGGCAAACGACTTGCGATAAAATTTAAGCGGTTCAAGAACAGAATCCACGATGCCAACAATGGAGCGTGCTTCTGCAATGCGCCCGGTGTTCTTATTGGAGTAGACCCGCACACGAAGGGAAACGGCAGCGTACTTGCTGTGTCCAGCAGAATCAATGTGCACAGGAAGGTTGCTGTTTTCCTCTATCTGCACACACGGAAACTTCTTAACGTTGCTGTCGTTGATTTCACCAGTAACGAAGATGCCTGGCGCTTGCTTTCGCAGCTCCTTAGCAACAGCCGTGAAGATAGAATTGAAATAATCGATCAACTATTCCAAACCTCCCTCCACGTTGCTTCGACTTGAGAAGCCATTTCCTCAACAGCTCCCCACATAGCCATAGCTGGCTCGTTGCCGCTGGTGTAATTCAACTGGCCTTTACCATCTACCTGTTTGACAGGCGTACCGGCATTGCCGGATTCGCCGTAGTAATACCACCTGCGGTTTGCGCCTTGCCCTTTGCCGTAGGAACCATGTGCACCAACGCCGGGCGGTAGCTCACCGCCATATCCGTTGTGATGTGCGCCAGTGCCAAACTCGATAAAGGCAACTGCCTTGCCCTCTGCAATGATGGTGCAGGTGTTTCCGTTCTGCTCAACATGGCAAGAAACATCGTTGCTACCAGCATACTGTGCGTTCGCAAAACGAACTTTTGCCACGTCAAGCCCTTTGTCAGCCAACGCCTTTGCAAACTCCTGCGCCTTTTTGTTCAGGGTGGCTTTGTACTCCTGTATCTGACGTTCCGCATCACGAAGTCCGGCATCGCTCAACCTCACTTTAATTTTCACTTGCAGCCACCTCTTTCAGCGCATACAGTGTGTCCGTGATATGCTCTGCGACCTTGACCACAATGTAATTGAAGGGCTTTGAAACGTCCGTCTGGAACCAGACGCGCGTACCTTCATAAAGCGGCGTGTTGTGCTTTTTGCTGGACGAACTGACAACGTAGCTGTAATCCGTGAACGCTCCAAAAGGGTTTGCTTCCGCAGAACCAGTAGGCGGGCTGACGTTCAGCATCAGCTTTGCGGGTTTGCTCCACGATTCGTATGCGAATTCGCCGGTTTCGTTGCCCCACTCGTCCACGATAGGTGTTTTTTTGCCAACCGGATTTGAATACCACAGCGGGCGCTTATCTAGCGGGCTTCCATTGAACATCAGCCGATAACACCTACTCTCGGAACTACTTCATTCAGCAGGGACTGCGCCACATCGGAACTTTCCCACACACGAGTAATGCCATTGTTGGTGTAGCTCGTCTGTCCGTTTGCACCGATGTGGTTGTACAGTTCCGCTGCAATGCGTATCTGTAACGACTGATACTGCAAGGGCAGCTCGTCCGGTCTGTTACCAAATGGGTAGCCCTGCGCAAATATCTTGTCTTTGGCAAAATCAAGCAGCAGGTCGAAGAGTGGGTAGTCCTCGTCCGTGATTTCACGGTCAAGTGCAGGGGCAATGTACTGCCCCAGCTTGACTGCCGCTTCGGAATACTGGTCTCCCATGCTGCTTTCCTCCTTTCGCCTTAGTAAGCCTTGATGCAGTACACAGCGTCCATGCGCTCAAAGGACGGCAGGACAATTTCAGAAGCATAGACGTTGGCGTTGACCGGGTGAATGGTCAGCTCAGTGGTGATGGCAACGCCAGTGTTCACGATGGACACAGATGCACCAGACTGACCAGACAGCAGGTCGGCTTCCTCAGGAGTAGTACCGTACCAAGTGCTACCCAGAGCGCCGGAAGGAGCAACCACCACCATGCCGTCAGGCAGATACTTTTCACTTGCGCTGTACTGGTCTGCCTTGAACATCTTGTCATACAGATGGATGGTCAGACCGGTTGCAGATTCGATAATCTGCCGTGCTTCGGCATCCAGTAGAACGGCGTTCGCCTTTGCGGTGACGGTCATAAACCGATTCTTCACCTCGTCCGCAGCAATCATGTTGCGGAAGGTTGCGGTGTTCATGTACACCTCAGTCACAACCTCGCCAACGCTTGCAAGAACAGCGTCCTTTGCGGCGTTCAGGTCAGCAATGGGAGTGGCGGTTGCAGCAGACCACTTAGACTTGGCGACACCACTGATATCCTTAAAGTTGGTGGATTTCCAACCGCCGTCCGGGTCGTAGTTGTAGGTGTAGTTCACGCCGTTTGCCTTGATGGTGATGCCAGGAACACCATTGGCGGGAGCCAGCAGCTGCCAGATCATACGCTCGGGTACGATACGTGCACCAGTGATAAGCTGTGCGGTGTCATCGTACAGACGGTTCATCACGTCACGAGCATAGGGGTCGTTGCTGTCCAGAACACGCAGGATTTCCTGACGGTCTTTCTCGCCCAGATGGTAGCCCTCACGGAAGAACGGCATCTCAGTCTCATCGAACTTGAAGCCCTCACGGGTGCGGAACGTAGCCTTTGCGTCAAATGCGCTGGGCATCAGAGAAACGCCAACGCCCTTGTGACCGCGCAGCCACTTCAGATCAAGACCAGCTTTCTTCTTTGCGGGGAACAGCGCATCAGATGCAAAGGGCATCGCGTTGGTAGGGTCGTTCGTCCAATAGGCGGCAATCGCAGCCGGGGCAAAGACTTCCTTAAGATTCAGTGCCATGTTGTTTTACCTCCTATTAAGCGTTCACGCTGATGTTGTCGCGGCAGAAGATGCCAGGGACGGCGGTCTTGAGTGCCTTGATTGCGTCAGCGTCAAAGGTGAAGCTGGAACTTGCTGCCGCCTTCTTGGTGTCGATAACACCACGAATCAGCAGGGCAGCGTTGGAGTTCTCTGCCGGGTCAACGTCATACAGCAGGATGCCGTCAGCGTTGATAGTCTTAGAACCAGTCTCGCCAGTAGCAACAGCTTTCTTGCCAGCCAGCGTCATGGGATAGCCAGCCTTAACCGCAGCAGTTTCGGTTACGGTAAAGGGGATGGCGGTGTAGTCATTGGAAGCAAGGATGGTATCGTTGATTCCGTTGACCGTGTTTCGGATAAACTTCATGTTTTCCTCCTTGTTAATGGAAAGCACTCATTGCGTCACTCGATGCCTTAGAAGTGTTTGCGTTCTGCTGTGCAAGGCTCTTAGCAAACGCCACACCTTCGCTGTCAGAGCCGCCCTTGCCATCCGCACCCGGAGGTGTGGGCATATCCTTCAGCAGAGAAGCCTTGTATGCGGTGTCGTGGGCGGTCATAAACTCCGACTGGAACTTAAACACCTTGTCCATGTCGCCGTCAGCCAGTGCGGATGCAGCCTTTCCAGCCAGTTCAGCGTCATAACCCTGCGCAACGAACTTCTCACGGTAAGATGCAAGGGTCTTTTCCTTGACGAGGTTCTCCTTGTCGGCAGTCAGGGCTTCAATCTGCTTCTGCATCTCCGCTAGCTTGTCAGCTTGTTCCTGCGCAGCATTCTCGTCATCGGTACGCTTTGCCTTGAGCTGCTTCTTGTACTCGGCAGCTTCGCCATTGGCTTTCGTCACGGCGTTGCGCAGCTTCTCTACTTCTGCGTTAGGGTCTGCAACCTTTTCAAGCGCAGAAATGATTTCATCGGCGGTCATGCCCTCTTTGTAGGCATCACCAAGCAACACATTGAGTTTCATATCGTTAATTTCCTCCTGCGTTTTTTTACCGTTGCTTCCCTGCAACGCTGCGAAATTTGTATCCCGGCTTCCCTGCCGGAATATATCAACCCGCCAATGCGAATTGATTTTTAGTTGATTAGTTCCCCTGTGCCGTTGTAAACCAGTTCTGCTTTCGCAGCATCAGGAGCAGCGAAAACGGTCGGAACAAGATAGACCGGAACGCCATACAACTTTGCAGCATCAATTTCTACAGTACAGCCGTTATACTGAAAGGCATTATCGCCGCAAATTCCGATAAAATAATCAGCCTGTGCGAGAAGTTCAATGCTCTTGCCAAGATACCAAAGCCCTTCGGTTTTACACTTAGGCGGGTTATCTTCAATATAGGTAGGAATAACCTCCAGATTTTCGCCGTACACTGCTTCGGCAATCTTATGCAAGCGGTCAAACGTCATCCGAATATTTTCTTCCGACCGATTCTTCATCGGGCATGAAATAAATAGCTTCTTCATTTTTGCTCTCCTTCCTTTGCATTAGCCTGTTCGCCAACCGTTTTGCCGCTGTCGGCAATATGATCTGCGGGTTGTTTCTGTGGCTTCGGCGCTTTCCCATCTTCGCCCAATTTGCCGGAAGCAATCAAAAAGGGCTTGCTCATTTCGTAAGCAGCCTGCGGGTCGGGGAACAGACCAGGCGTAGTAAACGCCAACTGCGGGTCAATCGGCTGCTGAATCATCTGTGCGAAAATCTGAACCTTACTCTGCTGGTTGTCATACTGACGACGCGGCAGTTTGATATTGATGTCACTTGCCATCAGCTTAGAACCAGCCGTGTCACGCAGGATTTTCAGCATTACAGACAGGCTCTGGCGTTCAGCATACTTGAACATATTCTCGTACTGCTGTGCCCTTGCTTCGGTGTGATTCCAGCCGTTGCGGACGATAACTGCGCCCACGTTGTCGGACGTTGCATTCTCGCTGCCGGTGGCGCTAGGCATGGCAGTCAGACTGCGGTACACATTCAGCATGGAATCAAGCAGGGTCTGGCTCTGCTGCTGATCAAGCTCGTTTGCAATCTGAGAAACAGAAGCGGGCAGACCAGAAGTGGATTTCAAGCACATTGCGCCAAGTTCCTTCACTTGGTCAAGCGCATTCTTATCCACAAGACAGTTGGTGAACACCATGATGGACTGGATGAACTGTGCCACACCGTCCAAACGGTTGCTTTCAAGGTCGTTGATGGCATCCAGAACAGGAATAGCCGGTTCAAACAGACCCATCCGCTCAGGGTTCAGCTTGTATTCGACCATCGGCAGCATTCCGAGAGAATGGTTTTCCGATTTCGTAACCTTGCCGTTGTCGATTTCAAAATACTGGTTTGGCGTGTACACGCAAATCAGGTCGTTCAGGTCATTCTGATAATTGCGCGGGATGTGCAGTACGTTGGCAATGGGTTTGTGACCGATGCCGGAGTTGTAAATCACATACGCCATGTCTGGGTCTGGAACATCCACCAGCAGGGGCGTTTCGTCCGGGTAATTACCGTTGTACCCCTTGTCAGGAAGAACAATACGGTATCCCTGTCCGCACTCCAACATCCACTGCCAGAGCCGCCGATCAAGCGCGTCCTTGCCCTCATACTGCAAAGCGTTGGACAGGCGGGCGATTTCCTCGCCGTCACCAGTTGCCGTTTCAGACCGCACATAAGAGCAGGGAGTGCCGCTCATGTAGCCGGTGTAGAATCCCACACACTCGTTGGCATGGTTTTCTACAATGCGGTTAGTGATTTCAGCGTGGTACTCCTTCGTGCGGTGGAGGACAGGCTGACTACCCAAGTAGTAGTTATGCAGAAAGCGAATCTCGTTCTTATTCAGCAGGTGAATAGATTCTGCCTTGCCCATGACCACTTTCAGCACGTTTGCCCGATTGATTTCCGTATCCGGCGTTTCAATCGGTCTACGTCCAGTCAGCGGCTTATTCAAAAAGCCGTCAACAACCATCTGATACTCAGCCATGCGTTCCTCCTTTCCGGCAAAATAAAAAGCGCAGCAAGACAAACCTGTTAAGGTCTATCTCACTGCGCCAAAACTGCGCTTCAAAAGCTATTTACTTTTCCGGCGGATGGATGATTTTCACCCATCCTTCCTTTGTGTCTCCTTCGATAACGCCCTTGCATCTGTCGCACTTGAAATGGTATCGTCCGTCTACTTCGCCAAGATAGCGGTTGCAACGGACGTTTTTATAGATTGGATTCTGCCTGATACAAGGGCAACAGATTCTAACTAGCATGAGCGCTCCTTTCGTTGGATTTCTGGAAACAGGCTGTTGAGCACAGACCTGTCAGAAGCTACTGGGAAACTGTTCGCACTTCCAGCCGTGCTATTCTTCGCCCGAAGAAAACCATTGCAGCCTTTACATTCAGTTGTTGGACAGACGTAAAACGGGTAACTGCAATTTTGGTGCTACATAATGGATTTGAACCAATGTATGCTCGGATATGAGCCGAGTGCTCTAACCATACTAAGCTAATGTAGCATAAAAACCCGGCTTAATTGGTTAACCGCTGCTCTTTGCAATGTCATGCCTAAACATCACATTGAGAGCCGGGAATAGCGGTGGAGGTTTTGGAGAATAAATCCATGCAAAGCTAGGTAGTTGGTTGTGCTGCGTAACGGAATCGAACCGTTGCTTGCCAGCCGTGGGGGAGACAGACTGGCATTCCCCTTACAATCGGAAACGCAACATATAAAGTCCGGTGAAGGCGAAAGAGTGAGAAAACCTCCACCGGTGAAAGGAGGAATATGCTTGTTGACACGCACGCGAGTAAAATGACAAAACCTCGCGTGCAAGCTATTCCTTTAAGGGAGGCTGCAAATCTCCCTGCGTACATTATAAGCCTTGTCAAGTGGTGAAATCAAATAAATAGACCCAGCGAACACAATATATTGTGTTTTTAATCAAAAAGGCCTCTTGACAGGCTCAATTTTACTGATTCCGTTATACAATTCATCGGCAAGCTGTGCCAGACTGTCCGGTGCATCATCGTGCGGAACTTTGCCAAGTTGCGTGAACATCGTCACCTGTTCCATGAACGCCTTGTACTCTTTCGACTGGTGTTTTTCGTCAAGGAAATAGAACCGTTTGATGTCCGGCGCATACTGGATGATTCTGGACAGCTTGCTTTGACCGCTTGGCGCACGCTGGCTACGAACAGAGCAGTGATAGCCTTGTTGTCGGAGCTGGCTGTCTACCACGTCACAATATTCATCGCCGCCGTTGTTAGCTTCGCCACGCACCACGTTGATTTTGTGCTGGATGATTTTACCCACGACTTCCGGTCTGGTCACGGTCTTATCGCCGTTGTTGAACACAAGGTCAGGGATGAACACGGCATCTCCATACACATAGGCGATAGGGCAAGCTGTGAAGTCGCCGCCGCCCCATGCAATATCCATGACCATGAGCTTGCGATCAGGCTCTCCGTCAGGCAGAACACCGTTGAAATACCGCAGTTCATCGGCAGGAAACAGCAGACCTTCACGCTCAACAGGTTGGTTCATGTACAGTGCTTTCCAACTCATTTCATCCATGACTTCGCGTTGCTTGCGGAGCGTTTCTGTGCTATATCCTACACCGTAGTCATAATCGAAGTTGGATTCGTCTTTTTCGTTCATTGCTGGCATAACAATGAATCTATTCCTGTCGGAATCGCCGTAGTTTTGCTCTAATCGTCCAATAACATCATGGACAGACCAGCGTGTAGCAATATGCAGCTCCTTGCACTTGTTTCCGATTTTACGCTGTCTAAGGTCGGTAGTGTACGTTTCCCACAGCTTATCAAGGCGGGGTTTGGAAAGCGCCACTTCGATACCGGACACAAGGTCATCACAGTAAAGAAGCGTGGATGCACGGTAAAGGCCAGCATTTCCGGTTCCAATAGACGTAAATTCAAGCGTTTCAAAACGCTTTCTTTTGCCCAAGTCAATGCGGCAGTCCTTCGCATTTGTGTTCGACACAGTAACGTCCGGGAAAACATCATTCCACAGATATTCTCCGTCCTTGTCGAATATACGCAAACATTCGTCATAAACGCCACGCACAAAGCTGTTCGAGTGAGAACCTGTAAGCATCGGTTCGTCAGGGGTTCTTCCGGCAAGCCATGTCAAATAGAAAATAGCTAGAGCCGTTTTACCACAGCCGGGGGGCATCGAGATTGCCAGCAAGTCCAGTCTGTCATCTGCAAGGTCTTGCAGGGCGTTCGCAACGGTTCTCAACACCTTTCTTCTCGGCTGATAGAACTTCTTTTCCGGCGCACGATTCCATTCAAGGTAGATGCAATAGCTGTCGAATACATCCTTTGCTTCAAACAGGTACGTCCGACCGATAATGTCATAGACCTTCGCCACGTCCTCGCCTGTTTTCATCTTGCCCATCATAGCTGCACAGACAGAGCGCAGCTCTCCGGAGTATTTGTAGGCATCGAACCGCTTGTCTTGTGGAAGGGCATCTCTCAGGTTCACCACCGCCTGAAACCAGTCCTCATAGACTTGTGCTTCGGTCGGATTCTGCTTTGCATACGCTTTGATACTGTCGATGATAGCGATACACTGCTTTGGCTGCATAAAAAAATAGGCACCCCCTACCTGAAAATGTAAAGAGTGCCTACAACTGCACAAAAATCAAATATTCGGTTTTATAATGCTATTTCGGAAAAGTTATTTGCTAAAATCCATCTTAATAAATGGGTTGCACGGTTTATTTGACTTCTTCTGCAAGCTGGTTGAGCCTACGTTTCAACTCGTCCGTATCGTAATACAAGGCGTCTGCAACGGCGTTGAGAATATCAGGCTTGTCGGTGTAATCGCACAGCGTTTCAATGAGTTTCAAACTCTGCTCTGACAATTTTACGGGTTTCATGCTTTATTCCTTTCTCTGACTATGTAAAGTAGGTTTTGGTTGTTCATCTCCTAGCATCAGCTTATAGCGGAGATACTTTTCGATAATACTGTGTCTTTCTGCCAGTGTGCCGTAAATAAAAACGAGAGCATCTTTAGCAGCATCGTATTCTTTCGGGAAAATGACAATTTCCTCGTTTGCAAAGGTTACGGTGCAGTTTTCCGAATGACAGACTTCCAAGAACCTCTTAATTTCAAGGAATCCGCCAAAGTCAAGCATAGACCGCAGTGTGATACTGCCGTTCTTAACAATCAGTTCTTCTCCCTGCATATTATCCAGCCTTTCTCTGTTCAGCAATCCGATACCATGTCTGGCGGGTCACACCAAGCTGCTTGGCAGCATCCGTGACCGTGAGAATGCGCTTCTCCACCTGTTCGTAAAGAACGTCAAAAAGATTTCGGTCATACTCGGTTGGCTTGCGGCCTTTATAAACGCCTTTCTGCTTTGCCACTTCGATGCCCTCTTGCTGGCGGTCAAGCATATTCTGTCGTTCAAATTCGTTGATGGCTGCAATCATCGTGAGCATCAGCTTACCTGTGGGAGTGCCTGTATCTAGGCTCTCTTTATCACTGGCAAGGTGCACGCCGTTAGCTTGCAGCGCTTCGACCATTTCAAGCAAGTCCTTTGTGCTACGGGCAAGGCGGCTGAAATCATGGATAAACACGGTATCGCCCGACTGAACTGATTTAAGCATCTTCTGCAACTCTGGTCTATCCATATTCTTGCCAGAGACCTTCTCAATAAACCAACGGTCAATGTTATGCCGCTTCAACGCTTCTACCTGTCGTGCTTCATTCTGTTCGACAGTAGATACACGAACATACGCTACATTCATTCAGAACCGCCGTCCTTTACTTCTCTTATCTGATAAGCGCCCGTTCTAGTTAGCTCCCCGTTGTCCGGCTCGACAACAAGCCTGTATCCCAGCACTTCTAAAATCTGAACCATCGTAGATAACTTCATATCATCGGCCAAAACACGAGAAGATACGCTAGAAATTTTTTTATAATCAAGTTTTTTTCTGAGGTATTCGTATGTCCGATGCTGCTCTTTGATAATCCCACGAAGAATTTCGCTGGAATTTACCTTGTTGTTCGTAGCTGCCATTTTTTTACCCTCTCTTCCTTTGGTATCATTATACGCTTTCTAGCGTAATCTGTCAAGAGAGCGATTCAGCCCTAGCGTATATATAAATATACTATACTCTGTAAATACAGAGTATAGTAGTATAAGGATGTTAAACTTTTTACATGGAAACGTGTATACGCTTTATTTTTGATTTGTTCCGAATCTGTAAAGTATATTTTCTTCAAATTTCCATATTGACAAGTGTTCAATATCTGGTATATACTATCATCAGCAACAAAGCGAGGTGATGAAGTTGCAGAAAGCAGCAGAGCCATCTAAAAACGAATCTATGCGTATGGTTTCGTTCAGGCTTAGCGAAGAGGATATCGAAAAAATCACATTTTGCGCTAACGCTCTGGATGGAACCAAGAGTGATGTTGTGAGAATGGGTATTGATCTAATCTTCAACGTTGCAGAACGCATAAAAAAATAAGCTATCAGCACCCACCTACCAAAGTTTAGCTGATAGCTTATCCGTTACAAAAAGAAGGTACTGCAACCACCAAGGGGGCAGTCTCCCTTTTCGGAATCTATTATACCAAAAAGGGCTGCTCTCCGCAAGAGTTAGGAGCAAAAAACATGAACTTTCCCACGACAACCGAAGAATTTCTGAAAGCCCTCGCACACGGCAAAGAACCGACCAGCGAGGACAGGGAGTACGCAGAAGCGCTGGGTAAGCTGTCCGAACTGAACTACCGGGCAGGGTACGAAGCGGGAGTAGCCAAAAATAAGGGCTGAGTTTTGTGCAAAACGTAGAAAGTGGTTTGTCAAGATGAACGAACACTAAATGTAGTGTTTCGTTGGTCTATTTCCGCTTGACTTTACTACATTTTGCGATTAAACTTAATGCACCTCAAAGAAAGGAGATAAGAACATGGCAAGAAGTCCTTACATCGAAGCATACCGCCATCAGGTAGCCGTTGGCTTCACTGATCGTCAGTATGAGTTGCTGGTGGAGCACTGCAAGAAGTGCCGCGTATCGTTGTCACAGGCCGTCCGCGATGCCTACCTTGAGAAGTACCCCATGCCAGATGAAGAAAAAGAATGATACGTCCGCTGAAGTTTGGAGACAGAAGCGAACGTATCATCACACACTCAGAGAGTATAGACCCTCTTTGGGTTATTATACCAGAGATGGCCTGCTCTCGCAAGATAGAAAGGTCAAATTTCTATGAATAATAATCTTGAAACCATCCGAATCTTCTCCGAAGATGTTATCCCTGTGTACGACACCGACACTGGCGAAAAGGTTGTGCTGGGTCGGGAACTGCACGAAAAGCTCAAAATCAAGACCCCTTATCACATCTGGTTTCCCCGTATGGTGGAATACGGGTTTGTCGATGGCACGGACTATTTCACGGAGAACAAAAATGTTCACCGTGAAGATGGGCGTAAAATGCCACAGGTTCAAATCGACCACATCATCAAGCTGGACATGGCAAAGCACATTGCAATGATTCAGCGGACACCTGAGGGCATGGAAATTCGCCAGAAGCTGATCGACCTTGAGAAGAACGCAGCAGTCAACCAGTTCGCAGGGCTTTCTAAGGAGCTGCAAGCAATCCTTGTGATTGACCAGCGCACCATGAAACAGGAGCAGCGCATTTCCGCTCTTGAGAACACTATGACCATCGACTACAATCAGCAGCGCGTGTTGAAGCGTGTCGTGAACACGGTAGTTATCAACGCTCTTGGTGGCATGGACAGCCCGGCATACAAAAGCCGTAGTGTCTCTCAGAAGCTGTTCATGGAATGCAACCGGGACATTCAGGACTGGTTCAACGTGAACAGCAGAAATAACGTGCCGAAGAAGCGGTTCGATGAAGCTGTCGAGTACATCAAGAAGTGGAGACCGTGCGCAAACTCTGTTATGTTGGTTCAGGTCACAAACGGCCAGACCCAGATGCCCATGTGAAAGGAGAACAACTATGCTTACCGCAGATAAGATTCAGAATATGGGGGAATACCTCAACTACGCTTTCGAGACCATGCTGAAACTCTGGCGCACCGTTGACTACGGCGAGTGCGTCCACGAGCCTGTTATCGCTTGTGACGGAAAGGTTGTCGATAGCGGTCAGCTTTCCTTTGAACCGGACGAAAACGGCGAGATCGAGCCGGTTCTGCTCCGGGGCAACAAGTGCATCATGCACGATGTGAAGTATTGGATGCCCTTGCCCAATGTTGAGTACCATCCCTATCACGATAAAATCGTGAAGTAAACAGTCTATAAGAAAAGCCAGTGGTTAGAGAACATCTAGCCGCTGGCTTTTTGTGTTATGCGTTTATTCCTCTACAAGGTCTGCGTACTTGACTTCAATACGGGGCAGTTCATCGGTAGTGCTGGTCAATGCTCTGGTGATTTTCTCAAGCCCGGTGAACTCACCGTAGACGTTGATAATGTCATCTTCCAGAATCTTCACGGCATCGCCACCACGCTTATCCAGCATATAATACTCGTCATCGGCATAGAATCCGTATCCGCTGTTGTCCGTGTAAGTTCTCCATGCTTTTTCGCTGCCGGAGAAGTTTGCGTCAATAATCTGCGAGACCTTTACCTTGACAACAATCTTGGTTCCCTCATACTTTTCAGGATAACGGCACAGCTCCTTGTAGTCCACAGTCTGGCACTCTGCCTTGTAATCGTCCTCGCTGATTTCAGGAACAACAGATGCAACAGAAGAAGCGGTGGATGCGCTCGCCTTAGACGTTGCTTTACTGCTACTTGCAGAGCTGTCAGAGCCGCTACCAGAGCCGCCAATGGCAGACAGAACAACCAGTACGATAATAGCGATGAACCACCAACGCTTGTAGATGGGCGGCTTATTCTTACCGCCACACTGAGGGCAGACCTTTGCACTTGCGGCAATCTCTGCACCACAGTGCTTGCACGTTGTCATTTTATTTTTAGCCATTGTAGATTCCTCCCTTTCAAGGCTTGTAAGGCAAGTATAGCACAGAACGCAGACCCTTTGTAGGGGTCTTTTTATTTTTGCGGGAAATTTTGAGATTGACAATAGGGGGTGGGGTGATTTTTTGAGCCTTTTTTATTTTTTTCGGTGGTGACGGGACTCACCTGCCCCACCCCCGGCGCTCCCTGTATACCCCGCCGGTGAAGACCACAGCCCCCAGCGCACCCGGGCAGATCATACCGGCGGCGGGCACTGGAGAGCGGGCAGTGTGTCCGATAGGGCACGACCAAGCGGACACGCAAGCACGCTAAAAATAATACGCAAAAAAGCGTAAATAACTATTGACATTTACGCAAGAAAGCGTATAATATAATCAGACGCAAGAAAGCGTAACACCTACCGAATACCGTTACAAAACAGGAGGACAAAAACCATGAAAAGAACCTCTAGTATGACCTACCACGAAACAGACGAGAGCAGAGAGCTTGAACTGTACACCACCAACAACGGCGATCTGTACCGCCAAATGATAACACCCATTATTAACAACCTGCGCAAAAAGTACCAGCGTGGAACCTATGACGCAAACAAGGCCGTTGACCTCTGGTATAACGTAGCTACTGAGGGAGCAAAGCTATACAATAAAGAGTTTGGCAGCGACAGCCAATGGAACCGCCTATTTAACGTCCAGTGCCGCTATACTGTGGCGGTAAACCTTGAGAGCTACTATAAAGAGGAGATAGAATATAATGTTTGATGCAACTCAAATTTACGCCCTCTGGTACGTGGGCGGCATGATATCCGGCGCACTCGTAATGATCGCTATTTTAAACAGCTGAGGGAGGATAAAACAATGACAGATTTAGAGCAAAAATGTAACGAGTATCGAGAGTATAAGCGGCTGGCAGAGCAAGCGGAACAGATGCGGGACAGCCTGCGAGATGAGATTATAACCATGATGGGCGGTATGCCGGAGGTTGTCGCAGGTGCTTGCAAGGTGATGTATAAGGACGTGCAGAGCGTCCGACTCGATAGCAAGCTACTCAAGACGTTGCACCCGGATGTATACGCAGAGTGTAGCAGCAAAACCAGTTACAAACGGTTTAGTGTGGTATGAGGGGGTGCGACAAGTGATATTTCCCTGCATCCTGTTTTTCTTCTGGTTCTTTGCGGCGCTGTTCAAAGCGTCTAAATGATACCGCCCGGATACTTTAGCGGGGCTGCACCGTAAAGCAACCCCGCCCCAGCCCAAAAGGGCAAAAATATTTTTGCAAGTCCTGTTTTTGGGGCTTGCGATATGATATACTGTGAAAAAGGGCAAAAGCCCCAGAAAGTGAGTTTTTTTATGATGTACAGTACTTTTTCCGTTCGTGATGCAGTCAAGACTGCCTGCCCTGAGTTGGTAGATACCATTTATCGCCGTGCTCCGTATAAGTCCAAAGAAGCATTTGATAAGATTTATAATCACTGGCAGCACATCTATGACACCGGAAAGCAGTGGGCAAAAGAGCCCATTGCTCCATCCGTTCCTCTGACTATTAAGCGCTCCCCGGACAGCGATCTGACCGCTCAAAAAGCAATCACCGCCGAATGCGACAAAGAACTTTTTGCTCTATACCTGCATATTATGTGCATGGACATGCCGGGAAATATCGTCCACGGCGCTGCTGTCACGGTAAACATTTTCGGGACGGATGATGCATACATTCACATTGCGGGGCACGACATTACTCCGGAGCAGCTCGTAACCGCATGGAATGCCGCAAACCCCAAAAAAGAAAAAATTTACGCTTACTAATCCTTACTACAAATCCATCAAAGCCCGGTCACGATGTGGCCGGGCTTTTCTTTTGCCTTGCATCTGCTGAGGGTGCAGGGCTTTTGTTTTGTTCGGTTGCAATACAGTCCCATACAAACGTTTACAACGGCTTTTCTGCCATCAATGCAAATATACCGCCCACGCTGCAAAACAGCGCACAGGGCTTTACAGTGTCTTTTCCGTTGATTTGACCTATTCCAGCGCACACAATACAGTAACCACACAAGCCGACTATACACCACCTGCGCCACGCTGGAGCGTATCACAGCGCCGTAGCATCTCCAGCGCATACCAGATACAACCGCCACGCCGGACGCTGTACAGCTCAGCACAGCCGCCCTATTATAATAAGGTATATAAGGGCGCAGCGGTGTGCCCCTGTTATAGATCCATGCCAGACAGTGTAACATATCACAGACCATGCCAGCCCGGCGGCGGTTAGCTCCTACCGCCTGTGAATCGCTGGCAAGTGCTGCACCCGGCGCACCTGCTGAGGGGTCAGCGTCTCCACCTGTACAGGTTCAGCCCGGCGGCTTGCAGTCTGGCACCGGGTCAGCGGTCAGGGCGCACCGGCTGGCACCCTACACCCGGCGGGGCAGTCCGGCAACAGTGTCGCGATGGGCGGCGCGGAACCATTGGCGGCTACCGCCGTATCTCTTTTCGGGCTTTCGCCCGATAGCCAATAGAGGTCAGCAATAGTCGTGGCGTTCCGGCTGGAATAGTCGCAACCAATAGTCGTAGTTTCTCCGATAAAATAGTCGTGAAGTCGTCAGATGACTAGCTTTTAAAAGTCCTATATATAGTATAGTAACGAACAGTCCGCTGATAGTCGTAGAGTAATAGTCGTAGCGTTTTCTTGCGAACCTTCGTCAAATAGTCGTGCATTTTTTGTGTAGAATAGTCGTTTGCCTTTTAGGAAAAGAGAAGTGCGATAGTCGCTAAGTCATCAGACATTCCCAAAAATCAATATGTGTCAAGACGCCTGTCAATTTTAATCCTCATCGCATTACATCAAAATCTTTAACCATCGTACTTATTATAATAGTCGCAGATAATTACTCAAACTTTTTAACTATTATTTTGCTAGAATAGTAGTACCATCCGATTCGGTTTGTCCTCCTCCGATTTAATTGCCAACAACTATAATCATATCATACTAGCCAACTAGGATTACCCATTCGGCAAATGCCTCAATACTTTTAACTATACAATAAAACTATCCGGCTGTTCAGTCGCTTTCAATTTGTAATCAACCGCTCATACAATCATGCAACATTTCTACATATTTAACCGACTACAAAATGAAGTTAATTCTCCATGTGAAATAGTGGCAGACCATCCGCAAACCAGAATCTTACGCCAGCTCTCGCCTACGGTCTGCTTTGCTGGCTAACGATGTAGCTTTGAGATAGAGGGTTGTAGGGGGAAAGAACCAGCTTTCAATTTCGCATAACTGTTATTTATTCACTTTTGAACTATCGCGGCACACCCGGCTCCGTCAACGCGCGCGCCTGCGCATATAACGCCCGCGGACGCGCTAAACACACGGGGAGGGAAAGGGGGAGCACGGAAGATATTAGGGGGATTATAGGGGGTAATAGGGGTTGTAGGGGAAAGAGGGGGACAAAAGGGGGGAAGAGGAAACAAGGGGGAAAGGGGACAAAAATTTGAAAGCCATTTCCGAAAGTGATAGTCGAAGCGTTTTTTCATCTCAATCAGCCCTGCGATTGGACGAATAATCGTTGGCATCCACCCATCTGGCTACTATCATCGCGGGAAAGGCGTGTAGGAGCCTGTATGCCGCGTTTTTCTGGATGACCCGATAACTTTCGCGGCTGACCCTGAAAAGCCGTTCTCCATGCTCCTGCATCGGTCTGGTTGCACGGTCTAGTTTGAGATATACCGTCAGCATCAATGGAGAGCCGTCTGCGAGCGTCTGTGGCGCGTTTTCGTGATGAAGTCGATAAAGTTATCGTCTAACACTTAAAATGCCTTAAAACAGGCTTTCTCGTGGAGTTGGCAAAAACAAAAGGCTGCCATTGCTGACAGCCCATGCACTTAGATTCCGTATTCGCTTTCAATGTCTCAAGACCACGTTGGACGAATGAACCAGATAGGTCACGCCATCAATCTTTACTTGCAGCTGGTCGCCCTCGTAATCGTTCCAACTATTCAACTTACCCTCAACAATCGTTCCATCAGGCATTTTCAGCTGTGCCCATGAGTAGCTATACGTTAGGTCTACCACCTGTTTGTTACATCCAGTCATCAGCATAATGCCAGCCAGAGCGGACACGCATACAGTCAAAATCTTTTTCATAGTTGTTTTCTCCTTTGCGTTATTTCTGTTTGATTTTCGTTTTTGAGCAATCGTTGCAATACATGCACCACTCACATGGAGACGTTTTGTAACAGATTTCTCCCCACTCTTTTTCCTTGTGATATTTAACTTCTCTCGCTTCATGTTCCTTGTGTTCTTCCTCATTCAGTCTGTGTACATTAGCAAGGACGCTAGCATAAACGCCAGCCATGTTTGGAACCATAGTCGTTCTCCTTTACGCCATGTAGTCCTCAAATCGTTTAACCGACTTGAAGATAATTTTGTTGTTACACCATCTTTGCAAGTGCCGAATCTCTTTCGGCGCAGATTGCTTGTTGTAAATCATCACATAGGGGTCGTAGCCAAGATCACGAAGTGTGTAGATGCGATACAGGTCTTGTTCCAACGTGCTGTTGAAGTTCGTTAGGCAGTAAACCATGCCAATGTTAGACTTGCGCCGAAATCCCTTTGCAAAGTCCTCAAACTTGCTTTTCAAGTCATCGTTAGGGTTATCCCACGCAAAATGTATCGTGCCAATACGCATCTTGTTGATGTCCTCAATGTCTGCTTGATTCAGCAAGCGAATATCCAGACCTTGCGTGAAGTCGATTTTGGCGTGGGTATCAATGTACTGCTGCATGAGGTCACGCTTCTCTCTGCAAGCTGTGATGTTCGGGTCAAGCACTTTGATTTCGTCCTGGCCACACCAAAAGTCGCTTACATTTGCCACTTTTACGGCACATCTTCCCTCTTTTGCTGCAACATGGCAGAAAGAACATCCTCTTGGGCATCCCCGGCTTGTCATGCTGACCGCAAATGGAAACTGTGGGTAAATGCTGTAATCGGGAAACGACTTCTCGATTTCAGGCGGCAAATCAACGTCTTTCGATTTATCGAATATTTCTTTGCCGTCTACTGTGCGGATTGCGTATCCTGTGCCGCCTTTAATCACTTTGTTTGCATTCAAGGGTTCCGGCACGTCAGGGCTGTACACGTCTGAAAAAATCTTACTCATGTATACAATGTCATAGTGGATAAAATCACTCCACCACCATTCAACATCATCGCCTTTTGCCTTGTGATAGCTTGAAATCCGCATCAATGCAAGGTTTGGGAAGTTGTGTCCGTCTACGTCAATCAATCCAATTTTCATGTTATTAGTCCATCCAAGTATACTCTTGGAATCGTTGAATCTGCTTGTTAAACGTGATGGGAAGGTCACCTATCTCACCTTCCTTGTTCTTGCTCAGCCGGAACAGGTACTTGTCGGGGTTATCACCAGACAGAAGGATGATTGCATCTGCGTCCTGTTCAATCTGTCCGCTCTCTCGCAAGTCGGAGTTAGTAGGCGTGGATCCGGGCTTGGATGGGTTTCGATTGAGCTGCGCCAGTGCCACAACGACAATGCCTGTGGTCTGTGCCAGTTCGTGCAGGGCAATGGATATGGCTGTAATGGCGGCATATCTGTCCTTTGCGCCTGTTTCGTGGATGAGTTGAAGATAGTCTACGAAGATGACTTGAGCTTTTTTACGGAGAGCCTGAGCCTTCATCCACGTCACGTTCTTTCCGGCAGCGGAACGGATATATAGAGGCATCTTCATGTTCTTTGCCTGTCCGTCAATCTCATTCAAGCTGACCGCCTTATTTTTCACCGTGTCCAAAGGGCAGTATATTTGATTAGCCATCAGGCGTGCGCCCAGCTTGCGTTTGCTGGTTTCCAAGCTGAAATAGTACACGGTGTAGTCCTGCTTTGCCATGCTTGCTGCTATTTGCAGGGACAGGGCTGTCTTGCCAGCGGACGGTCTGCCGCCGATGATGATGAAATCACCCGGAGAAATGTGCAGCGCTTCATCCAGACGTTCTAGGCCTGTCTTGATGTACACAGGCTTTTCGTTCATGTGAAGCACATAGTCGTTCAGCACATCCTCGTATGTCCACGCATCTTCTTCCTCAGCTTTCAGGCTCATTGCTTCGCCCATCTGCTGGTAGATGTCTGATAGATCAGAATAGTCGGTAAGCTCACTGGTCATCTGAAACGCCAGACCTTGCACACGAGTAAGTGCAGCTTGTTCTCTGATAAGCTGCGTCCAACGCTGCATCTGCTCCCTGTCAATTCGTACACACTCTGATTCACAGGTTTGCACACACGCTAAGAGCGTCTGCGCTACGTCTGGATGCTGCGTGTTTATCTCGACTATATCTATCTTACCCCTAGCCGTCCAATAGCCCTGAACAGCCGCAAAAGCGTCTCTCAGCTCAGGTCTGAACAAGTCAAGTTCAAGGTCTGGTATGATTTCATCCACAACGTCTGGCTTGCAGAGCATCAGCGCACCGATAAATACCGTCTGAATGTCCATTGTCATAGTCTAGGAAACTCCATCTCCGTACTTTGCTCGTACTGGTCATCCTGTTTCAATGCGTAAATGTCCTGCCATCCGGCATAGATGCTCTGGTCGAGAATGGCTTTCCAGTCATGCCGATCAAACTTTTCCAGCTTGTTGCAGAGCATCTGTTTCGCCCGGTCTGTCATAGGCTTTTTGATTCTTGTACGCATCTGCGCAAACTCTCGCAGGGATTCCAGTAGGGCTTTATCGCCATGAGCAAAGTCGGAGAAGATGTCAGGTTTCTTCTTGACTGCACTCTCCGGCAAGGTCTTGACGTTCATCTGACTGTCAGTTGATATAGTGAGTTCATCGTCATCTGACTTTGAACTCATAGATGAGCTGACCTTCATCTCATTTATGACATGAGGATGTGCCGACTTTCGTGTAGACCATCCTTTTGACGCAATATCGCTTCTTTTCGATTCTTCATCGAGCAGATGCTTAATCAAAATGAAACAAGATTCTGCTTTTTTTGAGTTCAAAGTTGCGTCTTTTCCTTCAAAAACGTATGCGCAGATTGCATCGTATAGTTCCAGCTTCTCTTTACTTTTGAGTGTGGAGATGGCTTCAAAGTAGTATCGTTGGAATGTAAAGCTGTCTCGTTTTTTGTCCATGCTCAGTCCTCTTTGTAGCGTTTGTTCCATGCTTCGATGGCTTTTTCCTTGCCAAATGTTACAGAAGTGCTCACCCCGCATTTTCCGCAGACCACCCAACTAGCCATGTTAATGTCAAGTGGATGAAGCACTTTTACAGTCGGCGGTTTCGCACCGCAAAACGGACATCTCTTGAGTTCTGTCATTTTCTAAACCCTTCTCTTGTTCTCATGATTCTCTTATGCGCCTTAACAGGCCTTGCGCCTTTGCCGTACGCTGGACGGATATGTTTTGCCTTAATATACCCACAAGGCGGCTTCGGCCCAAAGTCGAAAAGGCTCAAGTCCATAACGATGATGCCAAACTTCTTGTTCGTCATGTTTACTGCTCCTTACGCATACCATTTCGGTGCTTCGCCAAAGATTTCCACACCTTCTGCAAATCCCAGCTTTTCTAAGGTTTCACACATGATGCCGTCCATTGTGCTGTGAACAATTTCTTCATCATCACCGTACTTTTTGTATGCTTCCTGCATTTCTGCCGTGAATGCGTCAATCATATCTTGCGTAACAACGATATTGTTTTCCATAAGCCCTCCTATACCATCGGAAACGCCATCCAATGCGTCACCGTTACATTTTTCGGCAGTCTTTCGCCTATATCGTCCCAAAACTTACCGTCTGCGTAACAGCCTAGAAAGTACGCTGTCGGTGAAAATCCTTGCAACATTTTTCCATCTTTATCACGCCACGTTGTCTTAGTCGCAAGCAACAAAAACTGCGTTCTCTCTCGTGGCGGTTCGCTTGCTGGATGCCAAAGGGTGTTAGCCATTGTTCTTTACCTCGATTGTTGGCGCATTTTCAATAGCTGTTATTACGTCTCCGAGCATATCAAACATCAAGGCATTGAATGTGTAATCAGCTTCATCCACACTTACATACTTCATCTGCCTATCAGAAAAATAACGTTTAAGTGCATTTGCATCAATCGGCCTGACTTCCACTGCCCTTTCTCCTTTCAATCTCATTGCAGACCGCCTTGTAAAACGCATCCCACGTTTCATAGTCGCAGGAATCGCCAAAGTCGAAACCTGTACGCTTTCGTTCTGCAATGTCACGTTCAAAGCAGCCAAGCGTCTTGTCGGTCAGCTTCGGTAAAAGCGGTGTGATGTATCCGCAAACAAGGCTAATCATATACGACCGTCTGCCCAAGCAGTAGCGGACAGCGCAGTTGCAGACAGCTCCAAAGTCGTCATTGGTTGGGTCTACCATGCCTTTTGGCACATCCGACTTCAAATCGTTCACGCTGCATTGAAGGGCTTCTGCGAATTTTGCCAGCCGCGTTTCCTTTTTTACGCTACGCTTTTGCTTTTCAACGGCACTTACATACGCATTGGTTGTTCCAATCATCCTTGCAACATCTTTCTGCGTGATGCCAAGTTCAAGCCTGCGTTTCCTGATTTTCTCCCCTGCTTTCATTTTTATACCCCCGCCTTGTACATCGTATATAAAACCACAAACCCAGTCAAAAAAGTAAAAACGTGGAGAATTGCATCCGCAAGAACCTTTATCTTTTCATCGGAAATTTCGTTCAAAAATATATCCCATATCAAAATTTTTTCAATGAGATATGCTATCCCACATATAAATATTCCAACCAGAAAAGAAGCTAAAACCACAATCAACGCATTTCCAAGATTACTCATTCTCTTTTTTCTCCCATTCCTTGCATCCACGTTCGTCCCACACGAAGTCTGCAACGTGTTCTGACTGGTCGTTCACACACACGCCCTCCGGCTCCGCGTACCATTTGCAAGAGCCACAGGACGGCTCAGATTTGTTCTTGCAGGATTCTGCTGTGCATCGGATAGCCTTGTCAGCGGAGAACTGCTTGATGCCCATGCAAGAGCAATGTTCGGTGGTGCAGTAGAAGTTCATCCGATTTTCCTCCAACCAATTAACTCGCAGACACCAATTGTTACAGGGTCGCATCTGTGAATAACTATGCCCCCTGTTCTGCGTTCCTCGATAGACGGTCTGTAGACAAATCCTTTTTCTTTTGATTCAAAAACTTCATCGAGAATGTTCTCCGGCAAAATTAAAAATCCATCAGAATCTAAGATGGCATCGCATTGCTTGCATTTATAGACGCAAACTTTTTTCATCTTCTTTGCCCTCTCTTCCCCCTATTAAACCGCCCGATCACTCGCTTATACTCTTCATAGCACTCCGGGCACAGGTCGCCTGTGTCCCTGCGCCACGCCCAGTCCTTGAAGTATTCGTCAGGGTTCATCATCCTGCCGCCCAGAACTGCTCCGCAGCGGTCACACACTCGCTTGTGGTAGATTCCTCTGTCAGTTTGCATTAGTCATCCTCCCCAACGTCCTTGAACAGAATTTCTTTGTCAGCTTTCCAGTCTTTGATTTTGCACGGAACATCCGTGCCGGGCACGGTCTTTTTTAGACCATCCATCTGCCAGACGTTCCATGAGATGATAGCAGCCATGTTGCGAACCTTCCCAGCGTCAGGCTCTATGCCGAATAGCCACTTAAAGTTTTCTCGCCATGTCAGGAGCATATTTGCTCTTGCAAGCAACAGGCTGTCACCCTGCCACTCATAGCCGTATGTAGTCGTCGCTGCGTCCTCTGCCACATCGTGCCATGTCCAGACATTCCAATCAAACCAGTTGTTTACACATTTCAGTTTGCGGTCAAATAGTCCTTTCCGTTTTGGTACTGGAATCTTTTTGCCTGTTACCGTGTCGTATCGGTTCACAAGGAATGGTGCTTCTCCGCAGGTGATTTCAAGGACTGTCGAATGGATGTACTTGATAGGCTCTTTCTTCATATCGGGCATCGCACCGTTTTCTTCGCCCATGTCTATCATCTTTTCGCAGACCCAAGAAGGAGTAAAAACCTCTGCTTTTGCTTTGGTTCTTTGCTTCTGCTCATCCAGACGCTTGAGAACTCGTGGCACTGGCGGGCACTTCTTGATTTGTTCTAACGTGATTTCATTCGCAAAGCCTGCGCCTAGTTCAGGCGGCGGCTCTGTCGCCCATATGATGTTTTTGCCGGTAGTACGGTCTTTAAGCAAGATAAACAGCACCGTTGAAAGAATCGGGTCGGAGAAGTCAACCAACCGTTGTTTCATTTTTCGTCACCTCTCTGTACTCCACGTCAATCCCTTTCGGCAAAGCCGTCTGGTACTTCTGGGCGAGCTGTTCTGCGCTCTGGGCATCTCCTAACGGTTGTTCAGGCGGCGCAACGGTGACTTCCACGTTGTCGCGCATACCAAAATAGTTCTTGGCTCGGAAAATCCACTCTGCCGGGTTCTCCTGACCGTACATACCGTTGTATGCCCACATGGACTGCATTTGCAGAATCAGCTTCAAGATGTATTTCTGCTGCAAGCTATCATCACGGCGCTTGCCCGCCATAATCTGCTTCAGGCTTACCCATTCGATGCCCAGCACCAGCGCAATCCATTCCACAACAGGGGAAATTCTAGCTTCGATACAAGCGTCAAAGAAGAAGTCGAGTCTCTGCTGCACTTCAATCGGGTTGTTCATGTCCACGCTCGGAAGGTCGCCAAAATACTTGGCCGCAATCATGCCGATAACCTTCTTGTCCTCTTCATCACCGATTCTCGACTGCAAATCGCCTGTATTCAACATCTTAGACCTCGTGATTGCTAACTCCTGCTGTTCTTTCACCTTTTTACTCACCTGCGAGCGGATAGATTTCCGTGCGTTAAGCATCTGTTGTTTCTTCTTCTCACGCTCTTTCTCGCGCTTCGCAGCGGCTTCTTCTTTCGCCTTTTGCGCCCGCTTCTCACGCTTTTTCTTTTCCGCTTCGGTCAGCGGCGGTCTGCCACGACCACGCTTCGGGAGTGTTGCCATGTATCAGACCTCCTTTGGCAGTTCAGGAAGGGCATCCAATGCGTAACGCTCCATTTCTTCTTGTATATTTTCTAAACATTCCTCAACACTCTTCGGTGTCGGGTTCGTACCATCCAGCGCACGGCGCAGCTTCAACGCAGCCTGTGCCAGTTCGGATGCTTCTTCTGCCAACTGCGCCAAGATTTCCGTCTTGGGCAGAATGTCTGAAACTTTCTTTTGCATCGTTTTACCTCTTTTAGTAGTATTCAATTTCAACTAACGATGTGGACACCAACTCAAAGTGTCCATCTTCCAGAGGGATGCGGAGTAGCTGATACTCACGCTCAGCAGATAGCTTCGGGTCAGGCAGCAGCTCACCGAATTTCTCCACGGTGATGGTATACTTCGGATGCCGTTCGCTGCCGTTTCCCGCATGTTCGATCTCCGGGGAATAGACTGTAACATGGTAGCAAGGGCGGTCAGCAGTTTCAGTTTTAGTTTCAACATCAACAGATGTCGAACTACAGGATGTAAATAACAGTGTAAGTGACAGTGCCAGAATTGTAATCACAAGACAGATAAAACGATGCTTGCTCACTTTTGTTCTCCTTTCAGCCAGTCGTTCAGCTTTGCCATGCAAGAGGGGCAAAGAAACGGTTCATCATAGCAATCGCAACTCCAGTAGTCCCACGCGTCATGCACGTTCTTGTCAACCAGAATCACGGCATTGGGCTTATGCCTTCCCATCTCATCAGGCGGTTCAGGATTAAACACTTCTCCGCAGCGGTCACATTTCATGCTCATGTTCTTTCTCCAATCTCTTTAGTAACCCATCCACGTCATACCGCCAATGGACACGCAGCCTTTTCGCTTTTACCTCTATTCCCTCTTGCTCTGCCCACTGCCACGGGATGCTCTTCCGGCTCTCGTTGTAACGGAACGCTAGAACCTTGTTTGCAGGGATTGCGAAGGTGCGGTTGACTGCCCTGTAATTGACTATCACATGGGCGGTCTGACCGCCGTACCCCATTGCATCCACCATGTCAGTGATGTGCTTTTCCTTGCGGTATTTGCACTTTGCCTTGTCGTACTTACCGAACACCTTTTCCAGAGGGATAGAGGGCGTTTCGATGGTTTTCAGCTCAAACAGGTGGTTCATCGGGTATCGGTACACAAGGAAGTCGCAGATGTTGTCGATGGAAAAGGACAGGTTCTCGTTGCCGCCGTAGTAGGTGGCAGCACTGTCTTTTAGACGGTAGCACCACGCATCGGATGGGACGGATGCTTTGAAGTCTGCTTCAAACTGCTTGCCAGTGTTCATGATTCAAAATCCGGGAAGCCGGGAAGATACATCCAATGCGTAACCGTGTCGTCGGCTAATTGGTATGTTCTGTTCCATTCCTTTGTTTTGCTGTCAAGCCATCCGATGTCTCTAAAGCATTCTCCGTTAGGTCTTACAATCACAATCAAGAGAGGTTTATCGTATTCCGGCCTTTCGTCCTCAACTCTTATCCACGCTTCCGCTCCAAACGCTTCCTCAGGAAAAAATTTCGCCAAATTGCTATCGCACGTCTTTACAGAAACACGATGTACATTCTCAAAAATTTTGTCCGAACCAACAGGAAGCACAACTTCAAGCGTGTTTTCCTCAAGATTGTTTGCTTTACAAATCATCCTCGTTCACCTCTAAATTCACTTCCGAGAAACCGCTTCTTGCCACGTTCTCGGTGCTTGTCCTCATAATCACGGTGGTACACGCTCTGGCTGTGATTCAGCTCATACACGAATGCCTTGCGTTCCTCGAAGTCTTTCTTCTCTGCTTTGTACTTTTCGCAAGTGTCGTGGCAAGCTTGGTGGCGTGATGTGCAGTTGAGACAACAGGTAATCATTCTATCAACCCCACTGTTCGGACATGGCCTTTGCCACGCCAGTAAAAGTTTTTGCCCGGTTCTTTGCACGGTCAGTGGTAAACATTCCCTTGTGCTGCTCACCGTGCTTGTGCGAGTAGGAGCCGGACGGGCACCATGTCGCGGTAGGTTCTACGATGTTTGTCGGGTGAAGCGGCGGTACACCACGCTCCCACAGTAGCGTTTTCTTGCTATACGGATGTCCGTACTCGTATGGCTGGATTGCCTGCGTAGGCTTTGGGTAATCAAAAATCTTGCTGGGGGTATGATTCTCAATCACTACTTTTTCACAATCTGCCGCCCACACGGCAAGAAAAAGCGCCTTGCCGCACAATCCCTCATAATACCGGGAAAGATTGAGCTTTCCTCCCTTGTACAGGTGTCTTGCTCCCGCGTTGCTCGTCTTTGTGCAGGGGACAAATGCGATAATCATATCCCAGTGGGGCACATCATGCGCGATTCCGTCCATAGTCACGACCTGCCCCCCCTCAATAGCCTTTAGGCAGTCACCAAGAATATGCCATTCTGGATGCCCGCCGGACGGCTCAATCAGGTCGCAGGAATAGGCTTCGTGACCTTTCGCCCGGAATGCTTTGCAGACTTCCTGCGATTCCTCACAGGCAACTAAAACTTTCATCTTTCCAAACGCCCGTCCAGACAGATAGCACAGCTCTTATATAAGGTAGGCGGTTCGCCTTTTGTCCCGGTAGCGTAACCGTTAGTCAAAAGGGAGATCAGAATTGTCATCAATCGCAGAGAAGTCGTCCGTGTTGCCCTGAGAGCAGTTCTGTGGTGCATCCTGCGCCCGATCAGCGGGCTTGCTGTCCGATTTGCCACCGCAGAAGTCAACCTTGTTCGCCATGATTTCCGTTGTGGTGCGGTTGTTTCCCTGCTTGTCGATATACTTTCTGGTCTGGATGCTACCAGTCACCAGAATCAGGCTGCCCTTCTGAAACCACTTAGAAACGAACAGAGCCGTATTACCAAATGCGGTGCAGTTAAAGAAGTCGGTTTCCTTCTGACCGCCGCTCTGACGGTCGCAAGCAATGCTGAACGTGCAAACATCCTTGCCGGACTTCGTGACCTTAGCTTCTGGCGTGTGAACCAGGCGACCCTGAATTGCAATAGAGTTGAGCATTATTTAGCCCTCCTTCGGCTGTTTCTGAGCACAGTCCCAACACAGGACGCGCCCAAATCGTTTCTTTGTGCTTCTTGCAGTTTCCAGCGGAGTGACGGTGCGGTTGTTGTACTGAATAGGCTGCAACTGCTTTCCGCAGCAAGCGCATGTGGGGATGGTTTCCGCTTCCGCTTGCTTTTGCGCAGGCTTGCTTGCCCTGCTTGCGGTCTGCTTCTGGTACTCATCCGTGTCAGCGTCTTTTGTATCGTCAATGCAGAACAGACCGTTCAGAGCGTACTTTCTAGCGTAGCTGCTTGCAGTGCCGGTAATCTGTGAATCGTCCATGCCCTTCTTAAATTCAGGCTCACGAGCGTATGCAGTCACCGTATAGGTGGCTCCATCCTGCGATTCAACCGTTGCAGTGGCTTCGATATAATGCCAGCTATCAACGATAACAGGCTTGTCAGAAAGCCGTAGCACAAGGCTATGCGCTTTCAAGATGGGCTTGACCGCTTCGAGAATGTCCTCGCACGAGCGGTACTTGTATCCACCGAACTTGTTCATCTGCCCCTTTGGGGCTTTCAGCTCTGACTGAACAGCCATCAAAGCTTCATGGATTTTGCTGTTGTCCATACGGTTCCTTTCTTCGGCTTCATTAGGCTTCATTGTTATTACTTTGGCTTAATACGGCTGTACAAAATCAACCAGTCATCAGTTCTGCCAACTGTGCACGGAGGTCTTTCAGCTCTGCTTCCCTGTCGTCAATTTCAGACTGCAAGTCCTCAATCTCAGCCAGCCGGTCAGCTTCTTTGGATTCTGCTTCCTGCTCACGGGTTAGAAAATACACGCCGTCTTCCGGCTCAGTCACGCCACCGAATCTATCAAGGTTAATCATCTTTTGGTCTCCCTTTCTTGCGTTCCTCTTTGATTTGCAACGCACTGTACCACTGGTCTTTGTCAATCTCGATGGTCGACCACCGGTGGTTACAGACAAGGCACTTTTTTCTGCGAACGATGCTGTCGTGGTCAGACCGGCTGTCAACCGTTGTAATGTTGTCGCTACCGCATATCGGGCATTTCATTGCACATCCCTCCACTCGTTGATGTGATGGACTACACGATTGATTTTGCGGCATTCTTGCTCGCTGCGTTCGTCCTCTTCTGCGCTGACTGCAAGCGCACATAAGACAACAGCCGTTGCGAGAAGCCCACATGATACGATCACCCAGCCAAACATCTGCGCTGTGGTCTGGCATCTTTGAATCGTATCGCCGCAGCCAACTGCTGCGATCGCAGCGACCAGGCCAAAGATGGACAGTTCCATTCCTTTCAAAGTTTTCATTAGTTCTCCTTTTTGCTTCAAAAATTAAAAATCCAACCAGTTGCCATTACGGCGGCCGCTGCGATGATTCCCCATGTGCTTTTTGCGCCGACCAGCAATTCAACGAGGTGCACAAGCCACAGGTTCAAAAGGAATGCTGCCAACACTACTGCAAGAGCAGCACTCCACATCAAAATAATTTCTACAAGTACTTTCATTTCTATCCCCTTTCGTTTATTTTTCGCCATTGCAGAACACGTCTATGCCATGCTTTGCCGCTGCAACACCTATCTACGCAATTCCTTTGCCCAGCACGTCTGGTCTGTGCAGTTCCTTCGCTATGTTCTGCGCTGCCTTTCCTTTGCTTATCAATTCCACTCATTGCATCTCTTAGCCTTTGCGATGCACTGCCTCTCAACGCCCCCGCTGCTCGCGTCGATGCTTCGCTTTGCCGTTGCTTATCAAAGCTACGCCTTGCATCCATAGCCATTGCTTTTCCAAGCTTTTCCTTGCCATTCCATTGCTCGTCTGAGCCTTACTTCGCTATGCCATTGCCGCGCCTCGCCTATCGTCTCAATGCTATGCCATTGCCGCTCAAGTCGCTTCGTCTCTAGGCATTGCCTTAGCATTTCTGAGCCAATCGTCACTATGCCGTTGCCGTTCCATGCCGAGTGCATCACAGCCCTACCCTGCCATAGCGGTTAATTGAGGATTTCGTAGGTATAGCGGCCTTTTCCGCTGTTGCGCCACTGGCCGATGCCACGCAGAGCACCGTAGTCCAACCACTCACGCACGATCTTCTCGTGAGAATCGTCCAGAAGAACGATTTCAAACTCGCAGGTCGAACCAGCTGGAATCTGCTCGCTGTTGGCGAGGCTCACCCGCTCGCCCTGCGCCGTCTGGGCGCGCAGCGGGCGCTGACACTCGGTAATCTCGCCGTTCACATGAATGGGAATCATGCGGGGCTGAACAAAAATCAGGCCATCAATAACCTTCTTGTAGGCCGTCAGCTTGCCGCTTTCGTTCACGGCTTTCTTCTTGCCAGTTTCGGTTTTTCCGCCAATGCGGGAAAGCATACCGCAGGAATCCTTGAAGAAGCCCTTGATCTGATAGTCATACAGGATGGGTTCGCCGTTCTCGTTGCGAGGAAATACGGTCATGCCCTTGTCTGCTACGGCATCAGCGCCCAGAGCTGCCACCTCATCCTCGATCGTGTTTGCATCAGGGGACTTGCTGGCGATGAACTCTCGCGCGATGTTCTGGTTGCTAGGCCAAGTTCCGAGAACCGCTTCGATGAATGTGATTCTTACTTTGATTTTTTTCATTTTTGTTCACTCTTTCTTTCTCGATATGTTCCAGCCGGTCTTTCTCCCGGCTGTGCCAGCGGATTTCCCGCTTTCCGTAATATCTACCGTTCATAGATCAACTCCCCTGTTGCAAGCATCTGCGACACCTCTCCGTAGTGCTTGCCTAGTTTGTCCGCAAGGGCTTGTACTTCTCCGATGGACGGAAACGTCTTTTCCAGTTTGTGCGCTGCCTTCTTGCGCTTCCTGTCACGCTCTCTGTCAACCTTGCGCTTGCATTCTGAACAGTACTTTCTTGTCGGTCTGACCACGCCAAGATACAAACCGCAGCGCTCACAGTACTTTTCTTCCACGCCGCATCTCCTCTTTCAGTCTGGCTTCCAGTCTGGCTTCCAGATTGTGACGTTCAAAGCACTGGTTGATGGATTTCTCCATCCACAGCACTTTGTTGGCATCGTTTCTTGACACGCCAGAAGCCATTGCCAGCTTTAGTCTACGCTTGTGGCTTTGCGCTTTGTGAAATTCCATCACCAGCACTCACCAGCCTTTTTGGTAATGAACGCAGGCACATTCCTACCGGTAGCCCGGCACAGGCAGACGCACTTGGCAATCCAGATGTTCCATTTGCTTTGGCTTATCGTACAAGCGCAGTCCGAATCTTTGTCATCTTCGGAAATAACCAGCACGTAGATTGAAATATATCCTAACGATTTTCTAGTATCGCTCCAACTGATGCTGTACCCATCCAAGCACAGCTTCGTCATAATTTTCATCGCCAGGCGCTTTGCTTCAGTAATCTCCTCTTCTGTCCACTTCAGCTTGTCCGCTTCGTAGGCCTTTGCCGCCTCGTCAATGGCGTGGTGTGCTTCGTCTGGGTACTCAAGGTCTACCTTTAAGGTGATAATCTGTTCCATGTTCAGCCCTCCCATCCTCCGAAATCTTGCTGTTCTGCAACAGCCCTGGTCTCGATTCTCGGCGTGATGCCCAGCTTCTTAAGCTGCTCATGGATGAGCTTTTCACCCTCGACCGTCCAAACCGTTGTGTTCGGGATATAAGTCTTGCCGTTGGAGCGCTGAATGGCTTTGCCTTTTCGATTCTTGGTGTAGCCCTTGCCCTGATAGGGTTTGTACAGTACCCACTGACCGTCGCTGTCTTTGTACTGGACTCGCTGGCTGTAAAGCAGCTTGTTCAGCTTTTCAGCAGTCAGACCGTAGTCCTTCGCAATGCTGGTGGCCGTCCGGCAGTTGTCCGCAATGCACACAGCTCGAGCGAACTCCGCATCCGGTGTCAGCTCTGCAATCCGCTTGTCCTTCTCCTCCAGTTCCTCATGCGCTGCGATCAGTGCAGTTGCAAGAAGTTGCGAGCGAGTGAGCTGCGGCGCGTTGTAGCTTCCAGTCTTGCGAATGGCAGGAAGCACATCGTTTGTGACCCATCTGCGGAACGGTGCCGCTTCCGGCTTGTCGCTGCGGAGGATGACGTGGTACAAACCACTTTCGTTGACAATTACCATTTCCTGTTTGCCTCCAAGGGTGTCAATCAGACTGACACCCTTTTCGTCATCATCCAATCGGTCAGCAGCCATACGGTTATTGTTAATGCCAAGCACAGCGCATACGTCTTTCAAAACGAACCACGCTTCGCCGTCCACATCGACCGTGCGAACCTTGTTGTTCTGATATTCAAAAACTTGAATGTTTGCCATTTTCACTTTCCTTTCTCTGCTCAATCAATTTGTTTACCGCATCTTCAACCTTTTCTCTGATGCCAGTAGGCTCTCGTTTGCCGTTGAGAATGACGCTCAGGTATTCATGCGAGTACCCCATGCTCTCAGCAAGTTCTTTAATAGACAGCCCATGAACATGAAGTTTTCCAATAACATCCCCCGTCCACTCTGGACGCAAATTTTCTCTCCCCTTTCTTTGTACAAATACTTGAACAAAGACTAAAAGTGTGATAATATAATGTTGTCAACAAAGTTCAAACATTTAATCATTGCTCTTGTATTCGATTGGAATTGTGCCCAATTTCTTGAACCTGATAGCACTATTAAAGCACAATTCTTTGAACATTACAAGGGCTTATGCTCAATTTGTTGAACTTCGGCAATTTGCACAAGAACAGAAGGTTGAGTATATGTTTTTTGACAACTTCCTCGCATTATGCGATTCAAAGAATGTTGCCCCGACAAAAGCCGTTATTGATGCTGGACTGCCGAAATCGTCTTGGTCTTACTGGAAAAAGAAGTATGAACAAGGCGAAGACCCAAAGCCGTCTTCCGATAACGCTTCAAGATTAGCACAATACTTTGGTGTTACTGTGGACTACCTTCTTACTGGCAACCAAAAAGAAAACCCGCCCCAGCGGCCGCAAAGTGAAGTCGATGCAGCAGTGGAGCGGATTAGGAGAAAACTTGAATCTATGCCGAAGGAACAGCGTGAAGCGCTGATGAACCTGATCGAGAAGATGTGACGTTCATGCCCGGTAAAATAAAAGAACCCCTTGTGCCGGGCTGGTGTAGCTCTGTGCAAGGGGTTTTCTGTTACTCTAGGTCTAGTGCTTGTTCCGTTGCTGGAATCTTTTCAGGATGTTCCAGCAGCCATGCAATAAATCGGTCAATTTTGGCTCTTTCCTGTTCACTCATTGTGGCATATCCTCCCGATCGGTAAGTACGGACGTTCATTTGATATGATTATACACCTTTCAGTTGTCAAGTCAATGTGTTTTTAACAACTTCGTAAAAATTGAACGTTTTCTTTACATCCATTACTTCACATCAGGGAAGCCAAAAATTGCGATGACAATGATTAAGAGCCACATTAAGTTTAAGTTACCCTTTGCTTTGTAACATTCCGTTGAGCATGGAACGAAAGGGGTTATCCGGTAAATCGTCCAGCACATCTGCTTTGACGAGAGCGTTTGTGCTGATGCTGTGCGAAACATTGTTTAGCTGCACAATGGCATCGTCTAAGTCTTTTACGGTTGCTCCACGCCGTTCCATTGACTGGAGGAAGGTTTTCACTTCTTCAAGAACAACAGGGTTTTCGGTTTTATAGAATCCGTTTGTAAAGTCCATCTTTCCTCCAATCACAGCTCTACAAGCTGTCCGTCAATGCGTTCGATGTTATCTGCCGGGTCGCGCCCATCGTCTAAAGCGGCTACGGCGCGTTCCAGAATGCCTTTTGCTTCGAGGTAAGCATCTTTATCAGCTTCGTACCCAGAAAGGCTCAGGACAAGCTCCAGCGTCCGTCTGCGAGCGTATGGGACAATCAGATCATCTACGGTTCGGTTCATTAGCTTTCCTCCCATGGTTTCGGTGTTCCGCTTTTGGTCGGTTCAGATGCAGGCATACCGTCAATGATAATCATGTTGTTACCTCCTGTTTTGATTGTTTTTTCGATGGTACAGTTATAACACAGGCTGCTGTTGGTTCTCCATAGCAGCTTTTTCCATTTTTTGGCTTGTCGAACCCGGCAGTTTTGCCGGATTTTGTTGAAAGGGTGAGAATTTATGGATGAGTATTTAGTAAGAACAGCCAAAGCATTGGAGATAGCTCGAATGCGTTCCGGCTTGAGCCAGCAGAAATTGGCGGCAAAAATGGGCGTGAATCGTGGCACGATAGCAAATTGGGAGCAAGGTCTGGCAGCTATTTCCCTTCCGATGGCTATGCGCTGGTTCACCTGCTGCGGCGTATCGGTGGCTCGATATATGGACGCTTGCATTCATCCGGGGCTACTTGAACACCTTGAGGACGGCCTTTCCGATTTGGAGAAACGGCGGATTCTCATAGATGCCATGATGGAGTGTTCCTCCTATGAGATAGATGCCTTGCTGTACATCCGGTACGGAGATCACGGTTCAGACCACATCGGCGTGCTGACGGAGATTCTGGCAAACCTCCACACGCCGTTGAAAGACAGGGTTGCTGTCTGCCGGATGGTGTCTGGTAGCTATGAGATAGCGCAGGCTACCGGAACAGACCCAGACCCGAACGGAACTGCCCCAAAGATGGAAATTCTTTATCAGGCGCAGGATGCTGGAACGGAAGCTGCTATGAAGTCCAATGATTCCTATACCGTGAATCCAAATAATATAAGTGGATGATTGTCGAATTATCGCAGTTTTTGAAGAACATTTTGTCCACGTTCATCCACTTTTTGTACACCTATTGGGCGAATTCGCCTTGTCAATTCGTCCCCCATAGGCTGTAAATCGACAACATTCGCGTGGAATAAATAACGAATTAACGTTATTCTGCTGTTTGCGATTGAGCAACTTGTCAATCCGTCCCCCATCGTGCAGATTGGGTATACCTTTCCATCCACTTTTTGTACACCTATCCACAATCCGTCCGCGTTTAATGTGACTAACGATGTACGGATTTTCTCCGGCTACAGTCTTATTTAGCAAATGCAGAGTTCAGTTATCCACAAACTGGAATGGGAAAATAAAGAAATTGTTGAAAATTATCGTCATCGACTATTTAACGATGATATTTAATCTCTTGTTTATTTCTTGTTTAATATATAATAGGTAGACGGGGGACGAAATGACAAAGCATGGGGGACGTTTTGACAAGTCATGGGGGACAAAATGACGAGGATATGGGGGACAAAAAGACAAGTCATGGGGGACGAAAGTTGTTGACACGTCCCCCTATTTGTGATATACTGTTTTCAGACCATTAAAGGAAGTGAGCAGATGCCAAAAATATCAGACAATAACCTTGTTGAGAAAAGCAAGTCCCTTGTGTGGGCAAAGTTTAGGGACTACACCGCAGGAGAACTTCGTCTGCTAGAGGTTTACTTGTCAAGGATAAATCCGAGAGACCCAAGCAGTAGCCGTGTAGAGTTCACTTTGGCGGAATACAGGGATCTTCTTGGACTGAAAAGCCTTGATGCACGAAGGATTGAGCCGCAGATTAAGCATTTTTTGGGCAATACGGTTTCAATTCCTATTGACAAGGAGAAAGGCACGTTTGAAAGTTTTGTTTTATTCACGAGGGCGAAACTGGACTATGTGCCTGAAACAAGGTCTTACGTCGTGGCAATCACCTGCAACCCTGACCTGCGCTCTATCTTTTTTGACATTGCTGAAAGCGGATATGTTCGATATCGTCTGCGCTACACGTCACGGATGAAGTCACAATACAGCATCTTGCTCTATTCGATTCTTCGGGACTGGTTGAATATGGACAATAAACCGCATGAAATCAGTCTGAAGAAACTGAGAGAACAGCTTGGCGCAATGGAAGCCAGCTACGATGTTTACAAGAACCTTCGCAAGCGAGTGCTTGATGTTGCGGTAGATGAAATCAATGCCGTGTCTGACATTGTTGTGACTTACGAGCCAGTCCTTGTAGCACGAAAAGCTGTGGCAGTCAAGTTTAAGCCAAAAATTAAAGCGTCTGAGACGTTGATTGAAGCACAGGCGAGCGAAGTGCTGGCCGAACCTCAAAAAGCCGTCAGAAAGCCCCGCAGAAGCGGATATGAGGATTTCGACTGGTCTGTGTGTGACGAACTGGAAAAGCAGGACTGCATTGACGTGGCAAAGGTAGTTGAGAAGTGGATGAAGAAAGAGCATCCTGAAATCAAGCTACCGAGACGCAGAGAAGCGGTCTATGACACGGTAAAGGCTGCATATAAGGACATTTTGTCTTTGGATAGGTCTCCGTTCCCGGACAGACCTGTTGGCTATCTGATTAGAAGCGTGGACAAGGCTGGCGTTGTGGACAAATATATGCCAGCGTTCTATTCCATTGAAGCGTTGCAAAAGTAGTCAGATGTAGCGCATTAAGCAGAATAGGTAGAAAAAGTAGAAAGGAGATAAACATGACCATAGGGGCAGTGGAGACTTATATAAAGCAGCAGGATAGCGACAAAATAATATCTTTATGTAACGAAATTTATGAATGGAGAGAAAAAGAAGGGAGATTGCCGATAAAGTCAATTCTTTATGAATTTTCAGTAGAATCTGGTTGCCAAAATATAAGAGTTTTAGAAGACAAGATTCTTGAAGAAGCACATAGACGGTTTGGAAATATAGTTTTGCTCCTCATGAAAGATGCCCCCAAATATTATTTGAAATAAAGAAAGAGTGATAAAATGGCAAAAATTATAGCGGTCGCCAACCAGAAGGGCGGCACAGGAAAGACCACAACAAGCACCTGTCTGGCTGGTGCGTTACAGTTGCTTGGCAAGAAAGTTTTGCTGGTGGACTGCGATGCCCAGTGCAACGCAACGGACACCTACGGCGCGCAGACAGCGGACGTATGCACCCTGTTTGATGTGATGACCCGGCAAGGCACGGTCGAAGAAGGAATCCAGCACTGTGAAGCCGGTGACATTCTTCCGTCCGATAACGCATTGAAGGACATTGATGAGCAGCTTGTCCGTGACATGGGTAAGAACTTCCGGCTGCGGGAAGCCCTTGAAAGCGTGTCTGAGCAGTATGATTACATTGTGCTGGACACTCCCCCGCAGCTTGGACTTGCGCTTGTGAACGCACTGATCGCAGCCAACAGCATTATCGTGCCCATCACAGCAGACCGTTACGCACTGGCTGGTTTGAGCCAGCTTTCGCAGACCATCGGTGATGTTCGCAGATACTTCAACCCGACTTTGAAGATTGAAGGTCTGCTTCTGAACCAGTACAAGAGCAGAGAGAACCTGTCCAAAGAGGTTGTGGAGCAGCTTCCTGTGATTGCACAGAGCATGGGGACAACCCTTCTGGATGTGAAGATTAGACCGTCTATGGGCGTTCGAAAGGCTCAGGCAGAACGTCACAGCCTGTTTAGTGGCGACACGGCAAAGAGTACCAGCGCAGAGGATTTCAAGGCGTTGGCGAAGATGATTGCAGAAGGAGAAAAAAATGAGTGATTTTTGTCCGCATCTTTTGAATGCAACTTGTTCTGATGACACGGAGCAAGTCTACATTATCAATTTTGATTTTTCATTTAATGACCTTTCCGATAAAGAGAAAGAAATGGCGTTTCATTCTCAGTGGTATCTAGCTGAAAAGTATTGCAAAAAGTGGCAGAAAGAACTTGCAAATAATCAATGGGCAAAATCAGAAGATAAAATGCCAGATGAACTAAACCCATACGTTATCGGGTTTAGCAAAGACGAATACGATGTAGAAATTGTAGGTTATGAAGAAGATTTTAAGGAATGGCGGGACAAAAGCGGAAAGCCGCATAATATAACTCACTGGATGCCGTTGCCGACCGTTCCTGACCTTGATGAAGATTGGGAGGAAGAGGAATGAAATCAACCAGCAAAAAATCATCAGGTCTGCTTGGCGGCTTTGATTTTCAGCCTATTTTTTCGGAACAGACATTAAGCCGAAGTGAGCCAAAGGAAGAAGAAGTAAGCCAAGCAAAGCCGAACGAAGCCGAACAAGCGTTGATTAAGCCCAGTGAAGCCACAGACAGCCAAGCACAACCTGATGAAGCACAGTTAAGCAGTATTAAGCCGAAGCAAGCCAAAGACAGCAAAACGCAGCCGAACAATGCCGTAGTAGGCGAAAGTAAGTCAAAGAAGCTGAAACTGGCGAAAGAAGTTCAACGTCTTATCGAACAAGGCGATGTGCTCGGCGCACTAGCCGAAGCTGGCTTGACAAAGAAAAAAATTCCGATGCCGGAATCGCATCAAGGCGTTGCAAGTGGTGATGGCAAGCGTTCAAAGCGCATTACCATCCTTATGAGCGAGGAAGAGCGCAAGTACATAAACCGTGAAGCCAGACGGCACGGAATGACGATTGGACAGTTCGTGTACGCTCTGGCGGTTGCTGCGGCAGATGGGAAGATTGAATTGGAGGATTTTCTTGAAGATTGAACAGCAAATAAAAAACACGCATTTTATAACGAATTGACGTTAAAATGCGTGTCGTTTTCGTCCTATTGACATTCATGCTAGCAAGTGTTATACTATTATTGCTAGCCAACAAAGGAGGGATTGAGTTGGCTAAAAGTAGCGCAGAGTATTATCGAAAGCGTCGTGAAACCATCGGTCAGTTCAGTGTTCCAATTCCGAGAGAGAAGCTCGATGCTTTAACGGCAAAGTTAAAGGAACAAGGGAAAACAAAGACCAAATGGCTTAACGAGATGATAGATAAAGAACTTGAGCAATAAAAAATCCCCTAAACTGTTCGTAACTTGGCGGTCTCAGACAGTTTAAGGGATTACACTCCATACAACTATGGATGATAAATCCATTATATCATCTTCATGGTTGTATTACAAACAATATTTTGTGGTAAAGCCAATGAACATTCCAGCAACGAAAGAAGAGATTCTCGAAAATTTCAAGCAAAACAGCAACGGCCGTCCGCTCAACAAGGATGATTATGAGATTGCAGAAGCATTATCTCGAATCACTTACAAGGCGTATGAGGTCGGCATGGAAGATGCCAAACAGTTAAATATGGAGGATATGATGGATAACAAGAGATGTAACGCACTCCACGTTTTTAAGAGTAAGGCCTTTGGTCAGCTTCGCACAATTGAAGAAGATGGTAAGATTCTTTTCTGTGCTTCTGACGTGGCAAAGGCGTTGGGATATAGCAATCCGAGAGATGCAATTTCCCGCCATTGCAGGGGTGTCGTGAAACGCGACGCCCCTACACAGGGAGGAGTCCAAGCAATCGCTTTCATCCCAGAAGGTGACGTTTACCGTCTTATCACCCACAGCAAATTGCCCGGTGCAGAAAAGTTTGAGAGTTGGGTGTTCGATGATGTTCTTCCGTCTCTCCGAAAGGATGGCTATTACAGCCTTGCTCCGCAGGAGAACAAGCCCGACACGCAGAACGATGCAATCTTGCAAGTGCTGATGAAGAACACGGAAGTTCTGCAAGCAATCGTTCAGCAGAACCAGCAGATTATGATTGCTCTTACCAACCTGTCCGTCAGCGATGCAAAGCGCACGATGGAGATTCAGCCTTACACTTCCCATCAGGGGCAAAAGGGTGACGGCAAACGTAGCAAGCGAATCACAATCCTTATGAGCGACAGCGAGCGGACGTTCGTTACGAGAGAAGCCCGCAAGCATGGATTCACGGCAGGTGAGTACATCTATAACCTGTCCGTTGCAGCATCGAAAGACCAGATTGACTTAGGATAATCCAGAAGAAAGCTAGAGAATAGAACAGGCAGCTATCACCCATCGTTAGGAGATGTGGGAATCGTCACCCAACCTAGCTTTTTCAATAGTAAACCCCTGTGTAGTCACAATGACCGCACAGGGGTTTTGTTTTACTTATCGGCAATGCAATCCCAGTAGAGATATGCCTTGCCATCTGCGGCATCTGCGTCCTCAAGGAACGCCTTTGCCATGTCAGCGTAGAAGCCCGGAGTGTCAACGGACTGACGCTTTGCGACCTGACAATAATCCGAGTGCATCATGTTCATAACAGCCCAGAAATCGTTCGGGTCACAGTTGATATTGCGCTGTTTGGCAACGTCCTGCGTCTGTTCCAGCGTCCAGTGGCAGCCCTTCGTGCCGTCAGCATTCACCATGCTGTCGCACCATTCCTCCGCTTCATCGTGGGTGAGGTGCTGACGGGGCATCCTGATCGAACGGCTGTCCGCACCGCCACGTTCATACTGACCAGACCGTTTATCCAAGTCAACGTTCTGCGAGAAGCCGATTTGCGGCATTCTGCGCCCATTCTCTACGTCAGGATAGCGGGGAATAGGGTAAGGATCGATGTAGCGGTTTTCCTCCTGTGGATAGTAGGGGTAGCGGTCGTTGCCGCCTTCCAGCTTACGCAGACGGCGTTCCATCTCACGCTCCCTGCGGTCACGCTCTTCCTCAAGGCGGTCACGTTCCGGCTCACGGTTTTTGTCGTGTTCACGGAGCATCATCATGCGGCGAAAATTAGTCTTGCCCATAATCTACACCTCCTTAAGAAATGGACGCGGGCGCACCGGCGTGAGAACGGCAGAAGCAGCCAAGATACTTGAACGTGCCGGTGCCGGTAGCGGACGTTGCCACGCGGGTAGCGTAGCGGGTGCGAGTGTGAATGCTTTCTGCGGTTGCCTGAGCGCAGTTGCAGTCGGTCAGAGGATATGCGGTAGTACCTGCGCCAATGGTGATGACAACAGGGGCGTTGATGGTGGTCGTGTCCGGGATGCTCTGAGCAACCACAATGCAATACTTCTCTCCGTTCTGGTATGCGCCAGCAGGGATGTTGATGGTCAGCGTGTCATTGGCGAACGTCACCGACTGGCTCAAGACCAGATGGGGGCAGAGTTTGCAGCTTGTTTTGCAAGCCATAATGTTTTCCTCCTAAAAAATCAGGGGCAGAGGTGTTTTACCCCTGCCCCGATGGTTCACCCGGTGTTATCGGGGAGTGTGTTGGTTAGCAGCAGCCGCAGCAGTTCACGCCCAAGTTGGGGTTTGCCACCTGATAAGCGGGAATCGGGCGAGGATTGACCCGGTTCAGGATGGTATCGGTCTGCTGGGACATCACGGTGGTCAGAAGCGCATTCTGACGATCCTGAGAAGCGGCGAACTTCAGGCTCTGGTTCTCGGCGGTCAGAGTAGCAATCTTATCCTGCGTGAAGTAGTCCATCATGCTGCGGAAGTTGGCGTTGCAGTTGTCCACGATGGCGCGGGCATTGTCTGCGATAGCCTGACGGGTAGCGCAGTCCTGCTGTGCAATGGTGTACTTCAGGTCGCCGATGAGCTGCTTGTTCTCGCAGCAGCAAGATGCCAGCTGCGTGGCAAGTGCGGTCTGACCAGCCTGCCGAGCGTTGCCCTCCTGCATGATGGCAAGGCTGATGGCGTTGTCACCGTTGGACACGCTACGTTCCAGTCCGTTCACCAGCTGTGCGTTCTGGTAGCCAAGCTGACAGATGGCGCTGTTCACGCCTGCAAAGCCGTTTGCGATGTTGGCGTTGACGCCGTTCATCTGTGCCAGCTGGTCATAGCCCAGAGAGCAGATACCGCTCTGGATGCCAGCCAGAGAGCGGGAGGTATCCTGCTGGTAGAAGCCCTCAGACAGAGCCGCACGAGTGTCTGCACCGCCCTGACCAGTTGCGCCAGTGCCGACCAGATAGGGGATGTAGGCGTTCATGCCGTTGTCCCCGCCGTTCCGGCCATAGCCGTTAGTGCCCCAGCCGAAGATGATGGCGAGGATGATAACTGCCCACAGACCTTCGTTGCCGAAGAATCCGCCGTTGTTATTGCCGCCGTCCTGCCCAGCCAGATAGCCAGTTGCAAAATCGTCCATAACAAAACTCCTTTCAGTTTTGCGTTATGCTATCCCAACGCCGTGTGCGATGGGCGAAGCCAAACAAATGCGGTTTTTGTCAAGTCCGCAAAACTGAGAAGCGTTTCGCTTAGAGGGATGCGTTATCGGGGCAGCGTCAAATTCAGGACGCTTGCCAGCTGGTTCAGGTCGATACCACGCTCTTTGGCGAGGTTCTGCGCCATAGTTCGGAGCTGTGCTTCGTTTTTGCCCTGAATCAGGTTCAAGCCCTGCATGATGGGGGCGCTTTGCCCACCCAACTGCTGGATAAGCCCCATCGGGTTCTGCCCGGCACGAGCCAAATTTGCAAGTTGCATGATGGGGCTGTGAGTAATCATGTCAAACGGAGAGGACATCGCTTATTCTCCTTTCTTCGCTGCGGCAGCGGGCTTGGAAAAGCTCTTCTGCCATTTTTCCAGTTCATCCAGCCGGTGGACTAGAGCGTTATACTCTTCAACAGGCACATACTGCTGCGTCGGTGCAGCGGTCTGCTGTGCCTGCTGCGCCTGCATCTGCCGCCATGCTTCCGGGCTGTAAAACTCTAACACGTCAGATTCGCAAGTGTTTGGGTTCAGACGTTTGCAGTAGATAACCCCACTACGCAAATCCGGGCAATACGTCCATCTTCCGTACAGATCAGATGGAATCGCCAAAAATTCTTCTCTGCTAGACACAGGTCTGCCAAGCAGCCAACCGCCGTCTTGTGCCGACTGCTGAACAGGCTGTTGCCCATTCATCGGCTGCGGACGCTGCGGTTGTGTCTGCTGCATCTGCGTGTTTGGCAGGGAAGTGGTAAGACCAACAGTGCCCATGCCGCCGTAAGGATTGACAGGCTGCTGCGGAACGTAGGGCGCTCCGGGTGCCGGATAATAGCTCATAAAACATCCCTCCTTGTGCTCTCAGTGTATCGCATCGGCAGAAACCGAAAGACAACGAAGGCACAACGAAGGACAAAAAAGAAAAGCGCCCACACGGAAAAATCCGCATGAGCGCTTAACTGTAAGGATGCACACATTGGAGTGCAATGCCAAGATATCACATAATCCAATATATGGCAATGCTTTCGACAAAACTAGTGAGAATAAAACAAAAAGACCCGCCATGATACGCATCGTTGAGAGGCTTGGCGGGTTCAGATATCCACCCTAATGCGCTTCTTCGAGAGGCCGGGTGGATTTGTTGATGTTATTATACCACAAATCGTGCAAAAAGAAAAGCGGCAGACCCGAAAGCCTGCCGCTTCAATGCGTTTCGTGAGAAATCGCACCCAATTAAGATTATGGTATCACACATTCAGCATTTTGTAAATGCCTTTCAACCGGTAGCCTACCGCCGTCCGGCTGTAATTTGTCTGTGCTGCAATGTCTGGCAGCGGAAGCCGCTCAACGTACCGCAGTAAAGCTATCTTACGGTCTACCCTCCCAAGCGGTGCGCTTTTGATGGCGGCGATCATCTGCTGTCGGTCAAGTCCTTGCAGCGCAGCGGGCAGCACTACGCGAGCCGCCGCCACAGGCAGCACCGAGCCAGAAAGGCTGCGGCAACTGTCCGGCGTTACGCACCATATTGCCAAGCACGGCGAACCGGTGACATTTTGTCACCAGTTTGTTGGCATTGCCGAGGTGGTATGTTTTCGTGAGGCCACGAAAACGTGCGCAGACCATTTTCGTGACGTGCCGAAATTGCTCTTGTGCGGCGAACATCCCAGTGACGTCACCGAGATGGCGGTATGTAGTGCTTGCCATGATATCCTCCTTACTGTGTGATTTCCTCAGCGTCTTCCTTGTCCTCAGCATCCAGCGCATCATAATACGCCTGTGCCAGCGTCTCCACCTCTGCGATGTCATCTGCGGTCAGCAGTCCGTTGTCGTAGTGCACATATGCTTTATCCAGCCAGAACGCAACATCGCGTCCTGCGGCGATTTCCCGCTTAATGGAGCGCAAGGTCAAATCGTGCCGGGCTTTTGATTTAATTGCCATAGTAAGTCCTCCTTAGGTCATGGACGCTACTGCGTCCTCAAGGTCGGTAATGCGTTTGATGGGGTCCGCCCTGCCGGTCACCGTCACGCTGTCTACATCGGTTATGACCGTGTTTGTGCCGCTCAGAGCGGGGATGGGTTGTGCGCCTGTGGCCGTGATGGGGGTGGGGGTTGCCAGCTTGTAAGCAATTTGCACAGGCGTTCCTGCTGCGTACTGGGCGGCGAGGTAGGATTTAAGCTCATCTATGGTTCCGGGGAAAGTAATAGCTAGCGTTTCTCTATCGCTCTGAAAAGACACTGTATTATCCCTGTCTCCGCTTTGAGTATAAGAATACGCTTCGCTTTTGAAATGAGTGCATTTCCAGTTTTTAGCATATTCACTATTTTCGATGGTGGTCCGTGTTATATTTTTTGTATTAACGCAGTAAAAAGTTCTATATTGGTTCGTTGATGCGTACCAACTATATGTATCGATAAGTGTAATTTCGTTCCATGCTTTCTCACAGCTCCCGCTCACCGCATCCACCATGCCGCCGTAGATGGTGGTGGGCAGTGCAAGGGTGGTGGTTTGGCCGGTGTAAGGGGAGTAGGTGGTAGGGGCAGTGATGCCTTCAACAACTTCAATTTGGAATTTGAAGTCGTTGAATACTGTGCCATCTCGCCAGCATTGCAGCATAAAAATAAGCTCGGTTTCTACCAGCGCAACGTCTCTTGCAATATATGCATCCAAGTTTGTGCTGTTTGTATCACCACGGAAGTAATGATTATAATCCGTTGTGAACAGCGAATAGGCAAAAGTAATGCCGTCACCGCTTCCAAGAGAGGCACTTCCGCCCACCTTTTTGACGTACATGGTGTAGTTTTTTCCCGCAACCCAATGCAGCCGACACGTTCCAATATAGATGTTGCCTTTTCCATCAAGTGTTCCGTTTAACGTAATATTTTTTTCTGCGTCTACTGCTATTTTAATGCCTGAAGAGGAATCATATGTGCTTAAAAACTCGATAACATTCCCCCCGCACCGCTCAACCGTCACGCTGTCACGTCCCTTGATGGGGCGAATGTTTTCGGGGCTGGGTGTCCCACTTCCCTCTTGCACGGGCTCCCAGCTCACCTTACAGCCAAGCGGATATTCCACCACAGGGTAACACACAACAGGGTTCCCGGTCTCCTCCAGAGGCGGGCAGAGCATATCCACGATGTGCTTGCTGCTCCACGGGGCAGAGTCGGTCACGGTGGTGTCATCAATTTGCGGGGCATCTTTGCCGTCTGCACCTGCCGGGCCGGGGTCACCTTTAGGCCCCTGCTCACCACGAGGGCCAGTTTCGCCCTGCGGACCAGTGGCTCCGGCAGCGCCTGTGGGGCCTTGTGGGCCCTGCTCACCCTGCGGGCCGACCGGTCCGATGGGGCCAGTGTCGCCCTTTTCGCCCTTAAAGTCACCGTTTGCAATGCCGTCCTTGATCGCCTGCAAGCTGTCAGCGGCTTCCTGAGCACTCTGGTCTGCATTGTCCGCACTGGTGGCCGCTTCACTGGCGGCCGTCTGTGCATCGGTCTTGGCCTGCTCTGCGGCGGTGGCATCGGTGTGCACGGCATCCACCAGCTGCTGCCACGCTGGGGTGCCCGGCTCCGGCTCTGTGCCGTCCTCCGTGCCGGAGTTGGCACTGACACGATACCGCAGGTCTGCACTTGTCACGGTGCGGGTGCCGTCGCTGCCCTCAAATGTGATGCAGCCATTGCCGGGCTGTGCGGTCACGCTGGCAGGCACGGCCACATAGCCGTCCTTTACCAGCGTGGACGCCGGGTCTTTGCCGTCCGGCACGTGCCAGAAGCAGCGAATAGCCAGCCCTTCCCACTCGCCGGAAGCGGTGACGGCAAGCCTGTACACGCCCCGGTTCTTGGTGTAGCCAAAGCGCACCAGCTGCTCATAGCCCGGCACTTTGACGACGCCATTGGATGCGAGAGATACGCTTTGCTCGATCATGCTTTACTCCTTATCCGCCTGCTTTTCGATGCACTCACCAGCCTTGCCGCGAAGACAGTATTCGCAATACTCCTTGTTGTCGCCTTTCAGGTTGCACATCTTTTCACGCTTGCGGGCTTGATTCATAGCGTTTGCAGAAGCGGCGATAATGCCGCACATAGGTACAGGCATATAGTACTCCTTTACTGGTTGATGGTAGGCTTCTTTTCTGACAGTGCCTTCTTCATCAGGCTCACGGCCTTTTCAATCACCGCGTCAAGCACTTCATCCGTGATGATAGGCTTCAGCCATGCAGGGCAGGCCGCACGCAGCGCGTCAAAGACCTGCTTCTTTTTCTTTGCGCCCTGGCCGCTGCCCATGATGCTTTTTTCTGCCAGGGTCACCAGTTCCAGGGCCCACTGCTTGACGTACTGCTTATAGCCCAGGCGAATTGCACCTACGGCCAGAGAGATAAAGCCCAGGGCCATCAGTACCAGTGCGATGGGTGCGGGGATAAAGTTAAGCATTGCTTCCATGTTTCGTTACTCCTTCCATGAGGTAATTATCAATTTTTTCCTTGCTGGCCTGCATAGCGGGCACGTTGTTTCCGGTCAGCTGTGCTTCCAGCAGGGCACGAACGGCTTCAAGCGTCAGGCGGTTTACTTCGTCGATTTCCCCGAAGCGGGACAAATCGCGCCCAAGCGCCAAAGAATGTTGCGCATAGCCCGTTTCTAGCGTTTGCAAGCGCTTGTCCATCTCGTCAAGCCGCTTGTTCTGCGCATCGTCAGGGGCTTTTGCCTTTTTGATGTACTTGTGGATAATTTCCAGCACCTTGTCGATGGTGATGGTAGCAGCGCACAGGCTGCCAAGGATGCCCAGCACCCACAGTAAAGCCTCTTTTTCGGTCATTTACCCTCCCGGAGACGGGTCAGGCCCTTCTTGCAGATGATCTTCGGGTAGTTGCGTGTGGTCACATCGAGGTCAACGTGGCCGGAAATACCAGGCACGCTGCCCTTGCTGGTGTGCTGGTGGGCGTTGTAGTTAAACGTCACGTTAGGCGTCTTTCCTGTGTAGTCAGCCAGCCACACGTCGTAGGGGCTGAGGGTAGCACCGCCCATATATAGGCGTGTCTTAGCAAAGCTGGTGTAGGTATAGAGCTGGGCATAAAAGCCCATGTCCTCCACCTTTTTCAGGGCGTAGGCTGTCAGGTCGGTCAACGCCTGCTTGCCAAGAACCCTGAATTTGTTGTCCTCCACGTCCACTGCCACAGGCATTTCCAGCGTCTTGCCACGCAGGGCGTCAGCCAGCAGGGAAAGTTCTGCATCGGCCATTGCCTCGCTGGTGGCGTAGGTGTAGTAATACACGCCCACTGCCAGACCTGCCGCCTTTGCATGGCGGTAGTTTGCTTCAAAGGTCGGGTCGATGTACAGGCCATCTGCTCGCTTGGAGAGCCTGCGGTTTGTGCTGACAGTCTTGAGCATGACGCCCTGATAGCCAGCGGCCTTGACCTTCTTCCAGCCCTCCAGAGTAATGCCGCCCTGATACCGGCTTACGTCGATGTAGCGGTAGGGCGGTGCTCCCGTCCACTCGGTCACAGATGCCATTGTGTCCTCCTGTTCTGCCTGTTCTTCCGCCAAAGCGGCAAAAAACCGGCTCAAAAAAGTGAAAAGTGCGGTCAAAAATGTGTTGTTTATTGCGATCAACCTCCCATCACATTTCCTTCTCCGTCCACCAGTACCTACTGCGGCAGGCAAATTCCCTGACGGTAAAGTTGGCAGACAGGGCCTTGGAGCTCTCCCGGGCTCGGGGGTAGGCATTAAGTGTTATGGGCGGCCTCCTGCGCGGCCTGGGTCTCGGTCAGCAGGTCCGCGAGGGTGGGGTAGTGGTAGCCGGTGAGCCAGATCTCTACGGTGTAGCCGCCGGTCGAC
>OLOG01000232.1_pt1 | contig 57217 bp, 56 predicted proteins | sample 1672351 | NCBI WGS metagenome assembly OLOG01 (sample SAMEA3136674, study PRJEB25190) | human gut metagenome | biome: human gut; feature: human-associated habitat; material: faeces | place: Austria | collected 2013 | reverse complement strand
TTACCATATTTTGGTTCTTTTTATTTAGTGTGTACTTTAAAGGTATTATAATCTTGAGTAGCCTTTTTTATTAGACATTGTTATAATGGCTTTGGAGGTGCAAATATGGAGTTAAATGATATTATTAATCAGCGTAAGAGTATTAGAAAATATAAAGATCAAGATGTATCAAAACAATTAATTGATGAAATGATTCATTGTGCTACTTTGGCAGAAACATGGAAGAATAGTCAAACACCACGTTATCATGTTATCCAATCAAAAGAATTATTAAAACAATTTAAAGCACAGTGTTTACCGGAATTTAATCAAAAAAATGTTGAAAATGCACCTGTATTAATTGTTTCTACTTTTGTTAAAGATCGTGCAGGTTATCAAAGAAATGGAAGCCCAGATAATGAACTCAATAATGGTTGGGGTATTTACGATACAGGTCTACATAATCAAAATTTAATTTTAAAAGCAACTGAATTAGGCTTAGGAACATTAGTGATGGGTATACGAAATGAAAGAAGTATTCGCAAATTATTGGAGATTCCAGCTAACGAAATGATTGTTTCAGTTATTGCGGTAGGGTATAGTGATATTGATCCCCAACGTCCCCCTAGAAAGACAGTGGAAGAAATTACACACTATTATTAAAAAAGAAAACTCAAAAAGTTTTCTTTTATTTTTTATAAAATTTTATGATTTTATGAGCATAATTATTTTGAGTTAAATCCAATGATGTAGTGACATAAATGATTTTATTGTGCTCTAACATGATAACTGTATCATAATGTTTTGATGAGGCAATGAGATAAGTATTTTTATTTATTGCTTTTTTTTGTCTATTATGACTATGTTCATTTAGTAGTCGATTGAAGAAAGTTTGACTATATTGATGATTTTTTAATGTGTAAATTTCACTATGAATGATATCTTTTTGATTTGTTTCAGTGCATATTTGACCATGAGTGAGGATACTACGAGATGAAGTATAAGTTTGGTCTTTTGACGGTGTTAAAGATAAATCATTTAAGGTAAGAATTGATGAATCAAGTGGGTGAATATCTCGTTGAAGATAATCTAAACTAAAACCAGCTAATACATAAATCAAACAAAATCCTATCATATATTTAACTTTCTTTTTATGCATGGATAATTGATTAAGTTTTTCTTTAGTGAAGTCTTGCTGTTTTAAGAATTGTCTTCTTATTTTTTCATGGACAATCCAGTTTTTATATGTGTAGTAAAGAATTGTTAAACAAATAGGTATATAGGATAGATAAAGCATGATTGAACCATTGGTAATCATGTTTTTTATTTGAATATTGGTACTAATAAAATAGGTAACGGCGAGAGAAAAAAGCAAGCTGATTGCAAAACCGGTAATTCTTGATTTAGTTTGTTCTTTAAAATAAGGAATGAAATCAGTTTCTTGATGATAACGATAAGTTAGTTTTTCTTTAGATCTAAAAACATAGATTTTCCTTACTCTTCCACAATAATCATAACCATTTTCTAGATAAGAATTAATCATGCGATCAATTTCATCTTTTTTTGGTTGTCCTTTTTTAAATATGGCAATATCACAAACATAGTGATATTGTTGGTTATCTTTTTTTATTTTAGAAATTAAATCTAAACTATAGGGATTGTACCCTTTAACTGATAAAGTATTAAGTTTATTTTCAAATAGCAAAAATTCATCCACATGATAATCAAAAATACGATATGACATAATCTGTCTCCTTTAAAATTATTAATTAAAACATAACAAATGTAATACTTTTCGTCAATAAAAAAGCTATAAGTTATTTTCTTATAGCTTTTACTTATTATTTTGAAAAAGCAGAATCAGGTTCGCTTGGTGTAAATGCTGCTTCTTCTAGTGCATATGATTCAGCAATATTTTGGCAATGATCACCCATTCTTTCTAAGTTTGATAAGATATCAACATATGTAGAGTTGACAAGTGCTGACTTTTCAATACCATTACTTACTCGTTGAATATGTCTTTGTTTTGCTTTTTTTGTAAAGTAATCTAAATCAGATTCTTTTTCATCAACAAAGTTAATATCATCAACTTGATGGCTATCAAAAGCACTGACAGCTTTATTGATCATTACAATAACCATATCTAACATAATGATTAAATCTTGCTTTCCTTCATTAGAAAAATCTTCTCTTTCATCAAAAATAGCTTCAACAAATTTTAAAATATTAACACTTAAATCGCCAATGCGTTCAAAATCTTTTATAGATTTCATATTGGCAAGATATTCATTAGAATCATGGTCATTAAGTTGTTCATGTGAAATTAATACAAGATATTCAGTGATTTTTTTATCTAGCAAATTAATGGCATTTTCTAACTCTAAAACACTATCTTTAGCAGTACTGCTTTTTTGTTCTAAATATGCTTTTAAAGCTTCTACTGTTTCAATTGTTATTTGTCCCATTTCAATGATTTTGCTTTTTGAAATAGCAAGTGCGTGAGAAGGAAATAATTGAACAACATTTGTATCTAATTCACTTAAATCCATTTGTAATTCTTTAGCATGATTTGGAATAATTTTTTTAATTAAAATAACAATTTTACTAATGAATGGGAAGAAGAGAATTGTTGTAGTAATGTTAAAAATTCCATGAGCTAAAGCAAGTTGTAGTTCTGGAGTAATTGGAATCAATGAAGCAATCCAATTAATTAAGGATTGGAAAGGATATAAAACAATCATAAAGATTAATGATCCAACAACGTTGAATAGAACATGGAAAAAAGCAGCTCTTTTTGCAGGAATGGAACCACCGATTGAAGCAAGGATAGCGGTAATTGTGGTACCGATGTTTGATCCAAATAAAAATGGAAGAGCGATATTCAAACCAATAGCACCAGCACCATACATTTGTTGAACAATGGCAATAACTGCTGCTGATGATTGAATAGCTGTAGTAAGTAAAGTTCCACCTAATAATCCTAACCATGGGTTTTGTGCTAAGTACTCTGTAACTTGGGTGAATTCAGGAACTTGAGCTATCATTCCTAAATTTTCTCCCATTAAATCTAATCCATAGAATAAACAACCAAAACCAAAAATAATTTGTCCTAAATATTTTGTCTTTTTATTTTTAGAAAACATAAGGGCAAAAGCACCAATAATAATAAAGTAAACGGCATATTTTGATACTTTTAAACCAACTAAAAAAGAGGTAATAACAGTTCCGATATTAGCACCCATAATAATACCAACTGCTTGATTTAAATTCATGAGTCCAGAACGAATTAAACCGATTGTTAAAGCGGTCGTTCCTGAACTAGATTGAATTAAGCAAGTGACAAAGGCACCAATTAATATACCTTTAAGAGGGCTAGAAGTATATCTATCAATGATATCTTTAAGTTTATCACCAGAATAACTTTTTAAACCATCCCCCATGTATTCAATACCAAATAAAAATAATCCAAGTCCAGCCAAAATTAAGGGCCAGTTAATTTGCGATAATGTCATATATTCACACTCCTATATCCTAAATATATTAGAATGTTAAGAAAGTGTAAAGAAAATCATTAATATCTTAACAAAATCTTAACACTTGGGTTATTTTAACTTTTCTATCCAGTAAGATATTTTATTTATAAAGGGGATAATCACGATGGTGCTGATTATATTAAAGAAAAAATGACTAAGAGCAATTGTCATACTATATGATAAATGATAGTGCATTTTTATTTGTGACATCCATAAGCTAAAGGGGTATAAAAATAATGCAAAAATCAAAACACCTCCAGCATTGAAGATAAAATGAAAGAAGGCGGCTTGCTTTGCTTCTTTACAATCACCTAAGGCAGCTAAAGTGGCTGTTATCGTAGTACCAATATTACTGCCAAGTAAAAATGCAATAGCGTTCACAAGAGATATCATTTTTAGTTGTCCTAATTGTTGAATAATAGCAATCATGACACTTGAAGATTGAATAATACAAGTTAAAAAGATACCACCAGTGAGAGCATAGATTGGATTTTTGGACAAGATAAGTATTATATCATGGAAGAAGGATGTATGAGCAAGAGGCGCTAAATAGAGATTCATTATTTCTAAACCATAAAACAAACAGCCAAAACCAAAACAAATTTGTCCTATTAAACTTATTTTTTGATATTTTGAAATAAAGATAAGAAATGAACCGATAATCATAAAATAGATGGATAAGTTTTCAATTTGTAAACTTACAATAAAGGCAGTCATTGTTGTACCGATATTTGCACCAATAATAATTCCAACTGCTTGATTTAAAGTCATTGTATTGGCTTTGATTAGAGTGATAACTAAGGAAGTAATAGCAGAACTCGATTGAATTACTGCGGTAGTAAGGGTACCAATAACAATGCCTTTTATAGGAGAAGAAACATAGTTTTCAATGATTTGTTTTACTCTTTTTTGAGAGAAAGCCTGGATACCTTGAGACATATACTCAATACCAAATAAAAAGAGGCCTAAACCAAGAACGATGTGTAAAATTTGATAAAGCATGGCGATGCTCCTTTAAATGATTTAATTGAATTTATTTTATATTTATGACACAATGACAAAAAGGATGTGAAATGATGCGAGGAAGATGGAATAAATTTTTTTCATATTACAAACCCTATTTAAAGTTGTTTTTTGCAGATATGTTTTGTGCTATTGTTGCAGCAGGAATTACACTTGTTTTTCCCTTAGTAACACGTTATATAACGGGAGTTGTTTTAGTACAAAAAATTGTTGATATACAACTTATATATAAGTTAGGTATTATTATGCTTATGCTGGTATTTATAGAATATGCATGTAATTATTTTATAGGTTACATGGGGCATGTAATGGGGACGTATATGGAAAGAGATTTGCGTAATGAATTATTTGAACATTATCAAAAATTATCTTTTTCTTTTTATGATGAACAAAAAACAGGACAGTTAATGTCGAGACTCACTAATGATTTGTTTTCTTTAACAGAACTTTATCATCATGGTCCAGAAGATATTGTGATTTCAATTATTAAATTTGTGGGTAGTTTTATCATTTTATCAACAATTGATTTAAAATTGACGCTAATTATCTTTTTATTTGTACCTATTATGTTTGGCTTTGCCTGGTTCTATAATGTCAAAATGAAAAGAGCATTTAAAAGAAATAGACAACGAATAGGTGATATTAATGCCAAGATAGAAGATAATTTATCAGGAATTCGGGTTGTAAAAAGCTTTGCTAATGAAAAGGATGAAATGAAACGTTTTGATGTTGAAAATAATCGCTACGTGGAAAGTAAACGAAATAGTTATTACTATATGGGAAAATATAATGCCGGATTAACAATGTTTACAAGCCTTATTACAATTACAGTTATCTTTTTTGGAACTTTATTTATTTCTCATCATGCTATTACGACAGCGGATTTGATTGCTTTTTTATTGTATATTACTAACTTAATTGATCCAGTTAAAAAATTATTAAACTTTACTGAACAATTTCAAGAGGGGATTACCGGATTTGAACGTTTTATGGAAATGATGGAAATCGAGCCGGATATTAAAGAAAAAAAAGATGCTGTTGCTTTAACAAATGTAAAAGGAAAAGTAAGCTTTGATCATGTAAGTTTCCGTTACAATAATCAAACACCTTATGTTTTAAAAAATATTAATTTAGATATTCAAGCAGGAGAATATGTTGCCTTTGTTGGGTCTTCTGGAGCCGGGAAAACAACAATTTGTTCATTGCTTCCAAGATTCTATGAGCCAACAAGTGGGCGTGTTTTCATTGATAATCAAGATATTCAAAATGTAACACTATCATCTTTAAGAAATAACATTGGTATCGTTCAGCAGGATGTTTATTTATTTAATGGTACAATTCTTGATAATATTCGTTATGGTAATCTAAATGCTAGTGATCAAGAATGTATAGAAGCAGCCAAAAAAGCGAATGCTCATGATTTTATTATGCAGTTACCACAAGGATATGATACTGATTGTGGGCAAAGAGGAGTCAAATTATCAGGTGGACAAAAACAAAGATTATCGATAGCCAGAGTGTTTTTAAAAAATCCGCCAATTTTAATTTTTGATGAGGCAACGAGTGCACTGGATAATGAAAGTGAAAGAATTGTTCAAGAGTCGCTTGAACAATTAGCTAAAAATAGGACAACATTTGTCATTGCGCATCGCTTATCAACAATAAAAAATGCTAAAAGAATATGTGTTTTAACACATGATGGAATAAGCGAACAAGGTAGTCATGATGATTTAATGAAATTAAACGGTGAATATGCAAGACTTTATAAAATGCAGTTTAAAACAACTGACCATTTATAGAAATATGTTATATAATAAATACAATGAGGTGATACTTAATGAGTAAAAAATATTTATTTTTTGATATTGATGGAACTTTAACGGATTCTAATCCAGGAGGGAAGATACTGGATAGTACTTTTAGAACATTAGATAAACTTCGCCAAAATGGACATTTTGTTGCGATAGCTACTGGACGTGCTCAATGGATGGCTAAAGAATTTGCACAATTATCTAAAATTGATAATTTAGTGACGGATGGTGGTAATGGAATTACTTTAAATGGTAAAGTAAAATATATTAAGCCACTTGATTTTAATAAGGCAGTAACTTTAATTGATGAATGTATTAATAAACAGTTGCCTTACGCAGTTGTATTAGACAATAGTCCAGTTCTTTATTCTAATACATCTTCTGTTTTAAATTGCCAAATACATGGTCAATTAAAATATGACCCAGAACTTGATTTTCATCATGTAAAAGAGATATTTAAAATTTTTATCTATCTTAGTGAAAAACAAGAAAAGCAATTAGAACATCTTAATGGGTTGGATCATATGCGTTATTTTGGTGATCATCTTATTGTTGAACCAACTGATAAATATCAAGGTATTTTAGATATGATTGAAATGATTGGTGGTAATAAAGAGGATATCGTTGTTTTTGGTGATGGTCACAATGATTACTCAATGATCAAGCAAGCACCTATATCTATTGCAATGGGTAATGCTAAAGATGAACTTAAAGAAATAGCTACATTTGTTACTAAAAGAAATGATGATGATGGCATTGAATATGCATGTAAACATTTTGGATGGATTGATTAGGAGGTAAAAGATGACAATAATTAAATACATATTGATGATTGTAGGCATTTTTTTATTGCTATGGTTAGGATGTATGTTCATTTTAAAATCACAAGAAAAAAAGAAAAGTATTATTAAATCTAACCAAGAAGTAAAAGATCAAATTAAACAAACTAATGAAGACTTAGATGAAGTGATTGAACAGCTTGAGAGTTTTAATCCTATGTTAGAAAAAGCCATGCATTATGTTAATGAATTTAATGATAAAGTTTTATCAAAGAAATAAATAAAAATGTTATATAATGTTGACAAAAGATGAATATCATCTATAATACAGGTATATAAATAAACTCAATGAAAAAGAGAGTAATTCTAAAGAATATGATAGCGAGCTAACGGTGGTGGAAGGTTAGTATAGTTGATAGAATGAAGCGCACTTTGGAGAGGGTTATCTGAATACATAGGATAACAAGCAAACCGGCTTTACTGGTGAGGAGGGTATGATTTTATACCAATAAGAGTGGTACCGCGGATATTTCGTCTCTTAGCTTAGGCTAAGAGATTTTTTATTACATTGAGTTAGAAAGATGAGGGAAAAGTATGAAAAAATTAATGAAGTTATTATTAGTTTGTATCATGGCAGTAACAGTTGCCGGATGTGCAAGCAGTGGAGGAAAACAAGAAGTTTTAGTTGGTATTTCTCCTGATTATCCACCTTATGAATCATTAGATGGAAGCAAAATGGTTGGATTTGATGTTGATATGACAAAGGAATTATTTAAAATCATGAATAAAAATGGTGGAAATTATTCTTACAAATTCAAAAAAATGTCTTTTGATACAATTTCTACAAGTATTACTTCTGATCAAATTGATTTAGGTATTTCTGGATTTACTTATCATAAAGATTGGAAAAATGTAATTTGGTCAAATAAATATAATGATTCTAAACAAGTTGCTTTAGTAGCAAAAGATAGTCCTATTCAAACTGCTGCTGATTTAGAAGGTAAAAACATTGGAGCTCAACTTGCTACTACAGGTGAATCAGTTGCTAAAGATATTAAAAATGCAAATGTTAAATCTGTTAAAGATGTTAAAGTATTAATTGAAACATTAAATTCTGGTGGAATTGATGCTGTTATCTTAGATGAAGCAGTAGCTAAAAACTATGTAAAAGAAGCTGGATTTAGAATGTTAGATGAAACTTTATTACAAGAAGAAAACTTAATTCTTGCTAAAAAAGGAAATGAAGATTTAATGAAAGATATTAATAAAGCATTAAAAGAATTTATTAAATCTGACAAATATCAAGATTTAAAAACAAAGTGGGGAGCATAATTGTGAGTGCATTAGTTAACTTTATGACTACTGACAATCTATTATTCTTATTACAAGGGGCTGGTAAATCTTTATTACTAGCCGCTTGTGCTTTATTTTTTGGACTTATTTTTGGAATATTAGGTGCAGCAGCAAAAATTTCAAAACATCGTATTTTACGTATTATTGGTAATATCTATGTTGAACTTATTCGTGGAACACCAATGTTATTACAAATATTATTTTTATATATTGCTTTTCCAGTAATGATGAGATCATTTACTGGTCAAAGATTTATTCCTGATCCTTATATTTGTGGTGCCGTGGCTATGAGTATTAATAGTGGTGCTTATTCTACTGAACTTATTCGTAGTGGAATTAATGGTGTTGATAAAGGACAATGGGAAGCATGTAAAGTTTTAGGGTTAAGTTATGGTCAAACGATGAAATTAGTCATTTTACCACAAGCTTTTAAAAGAATTATTCCACCAATTGTGAGTGAATTTATTACATTAATTAAAGATTCTTCTTTAATTTCTGTTTTAGGAGCGACCGAATTATTATATTCTGCTCAAATTTTAGGGGCGAATACTTTTAATTTAATTCCACCATTATTGATGTCTGCAGTGCTTTATTTAATTATGACACTAGCTACATCTTATCTTGCACGTAGAGTAGAAAGAAGGTTTGCAATCAGTGATTAAAGTAGAACATATTGTAAAAAAATTTAAAGATTTAAAAGCTGTAGATGATGTATCACTAGAAATAAAAAAAGGTGAAATCGTGGCTTTGATTGGACCATCAGGGTCTGGGAAAAGTACAGTGTTAAGATGTATAATTGGTTTAGAAAAACCTGAATCAGGTTCAGTTTATATTGATAATCAATTATTTGATGAAAATAACAAAGAAACTTATCCTCAATTATTAAGAAAGATGGGATTTGTTTTCCAACATTTCAATTTATTTCCTCATAAAACAGTTTTAGAAAATTTAACACTCGCACAAGTACAAGTCCTTCATGAAGATGAACAAAAAGCACAAGAAATGGCAAGAAAATACTTAGATAGAGTAGGTCTGTTAGATAAACAAAATGAATACCCTAATAAGCTATCTGGTGGTCAAAAACAAAGGGTTGCCATTGCAAGAGCTTTATGTATGAAACCAGAGGTCATGTTATTTGATGAACCAACTAGTGCCCTTGATCCAGAAATGGTTATTGAAGTATTGGAAGTTATGCAACAACTTGCTAAAGAGGGGATGACAATGATTGTTGTCACTCACGAAATGGGATTTGCTCGAACTGTTGCTGATCGTGTTATCTTCCTTGAAAGTGGTAAGATTGTCGAAGAAAATGATGCTGAAGAATTCTTTAGCCATCCTAAAAGTCAAAGAGCTCAAGACTTCTTGAAAAAGGTTATGCATTAATGAAAATTGATAACTTTAAAGCAGAGACATGGATGACTCTGCATGAAAATAATTGCTTATATAATTTAGCAGATGCTTGTGCTCAATCATTAACGCTTGATGAACTATTAAATTTTTCTCAAGATAAAGAAACTAAAATTCAAGATATTTTGAATATGAAGTTGGATTATGGACCAATAGAAGGATCACATCAGTTAAAGCAAGGTATTTTAAGATTATATCAAACTGGCGATGATGATCAAATTGCAATTACTCATGGTGGCATTAATGCTAATGAACTTGTACTTATTTCTTTATTAGAACCACAAGATCATATCATTACCATCACACCAACATATCAACAGATATACAGTTTTCCTCAATCTTTAGGTGTTTCTGTTGATTTTGTCAATTTAAAAGAAGAAAATGATTGGCTTCCATCTATTTATGAATTTGAAAAGTTGATTAAACCAAAAACGAAAATGATTTGTTTAACAACGCCTAATAACCCTACTGGTACAACTTTTGATAAAACTTTTTTAGAAAAATTAGTGGTGCTTGCACGTAAACATGATTTATATATTTTTTGTGATGAAGCATATCGTGGCTTAGGTGAAAACGAAGTTTCTATCAGTGATATTTATGAAAAAGGGATTTCCGCTGCAGGAATATCAAAAATATTATCTGCAGCAGGATTGCGTATCGGCTGGATAAAAACACCTGATAAAAATCTTATCAAAAAGATTAATGAAAGAAGAGATTATCATATTATCAGTAGTGGTTCATTAAGCGATTATTTAGCGTGTGTCGTATTTCAACATTATGACCAAATTATTGAACGCAATAAGTTAATTATTCAAGAAAATAAAAAGTATTTTAAATCATGGCTTAAAGATAATCCTTTGGTTAGTTGTGTTATTCCTGATCATGGAACAGTATGTTTTTTAAAATATCATCTTGATATGCCTTCGGCTGTTCTAGCGGAAAAGTTACAACAAGATACAGGTGTATTTTTTGTACCTGGGGCATGTTTTGACTTAGAGTATCATTTACGTTTTGGATTAGCCAATAATCCACAAACAGTCAAAAAAGGATTAACACTTTTTGGCAATTGGTTAAAAACAATCTAATTTTTTTAACGAGAAAAAACATAGAAATCCACTAATCAATAAAGTAAGTAATAAACCAAATAATAAGCTTACTAAAACGCTGTGGGTATAATAAACATATGACAACAAGTATGTTAAAATAATTTCTAAAGTACATTCTAACAAGGAGATGATAAACATTTCCTTGTTTTTATTTTGAGCATGTAAAATTACAGAAAAAGGGGTCTGTAAATAAAATAGAGTAAAAGGAATACACATATATTTGAGTTCTCGATATCCCTGTGTGGTGTTATAGATAATTGATAGACATGTTTTTGGAAAAAAATAAAAGGCACAAGTGAAAGGAATGCTAATTAAAAATGAACAAAATAAGGCTAAATAGAGATGCTTTAAAGTACTATGATTTTTGTAATATAAATCTTTTTGGGCAATTGGTAAGTATAACCGATAAATAACAGTTGTAAAAAAAGTAGGTGTAACAAGCAAAGAAACAACATAACCTGACATGATTGCATACTGATGGTGAATGGTATGTTGATTAAATCCTAAGGATGTTAAAACAAATATTAAAGTTACAGGCTCTAAGAAATTTACAAAACAATGATATAATCGAGACCCTGTAAGGGGTAGAGAAATATTAAGTATTTCTCTAGATAGACTTTTTTCATAAGTAATAGGATACGGACAAGAATACTTTTCTTTAAGCTTTATTAACATATAGATAATAGATGTAAATTCACCAATACTCATTGATAGATAAATAACTGTAACAGTAAATACAAGATCATATGAAAGGGGACGAACTAAAATGAAATAAGTAAAAAGCAAACGGCTTACTTCTTCAATGATTTGTGCTTTTGCGATAATGTATAAATGTCCCTTTCCTAAGTAAAAACTTTTAATGATACCACTGATACTGACTAAGGGGATAAAGAGGATTAATGATAAAATAGGATAGAAAGCTAAACTATTTTTTAATAAGTGATAGGCTATATAGTGACTAGAAAAAAGAAGTGTTAAACAAATGATGCTAACGGTAAAAACACTTAAAATGAAAGCACTTATAACAACTTTAAAGCGATTATATTTTGGATGACTAACTAGTCTAAATACAGCAGAAGGGATGCCAAATTGTCCTAAAGTAATACATAAAGATAATGTAGGAATAATGAGTAGATAAAGAGTCATGGCTTCTTGAGAGATAAGTCTTGATAACATCATTCTGTTAGCTATTGAAAATATTTTTGATATGGCAGAGCTTACAGAAAGAATAAGAAATGAATTGATCAGTTTTCTTTTCATAAAAGACTTCCTTTATGTCGAATTTTCATTTATAATAGAAAGGTACGAATGGAGGGGATATTAAGTGAGTGAGAACGATTCTCGTTTTACCAAATACGATTTGAATTTCTTGATAAAATTAAAAACACGCGAATTTAGAAAACAAGACATTCATAATATCTCTGAAAAACAAATAAAAGATTACTTATTTAATGTAAAGTGGAAGAATAAAACATCTTTACCAATGTGCACGTTAGTCGATGATATTGTTGGTTTAGAATTTTCTGAATTATTTGATTATTTAAGTGTTCAAGTGGTTAAAGAGGCATCTCAATTGAATATAGATGCATTCCAGGATCTTATTTCAAAATAGTTGCTTAGCAACTATTTTTTTATTAAAGGAGTTAAATTATGAATTGGAATATAATAGAAAGTCATAACTATAAACACTATATGCAACAATTTTCAATCCATTCCTTATTAGCTAAGGTTATCGATAGTAAAGGATTTGATGAAGAAGATGTACAATCATTGTTGTCGCCGAGACTTATTTACCATGATTTTTCATTGTTTCTTGAAGGAGAAATGGCTTTAGAACGTATTAAGGAAGCCGTTGAACAAAATGAAAATATCTGTATTTATGGAGATTATGATTGTGACGGCATTTTGGCTACAGCTATTTTAGTACAAGCATTTTCAATGTTGGGTAAGAAAGTGGGCTATCATATTCCTCATCGCAGTGATGATGGTTATGGACTTAATAAGCAAAAAGTACAAGAAATATATGATAAAGGGTATAAGTTAATTATTACTGTGGACAATGGAATTAGATCACATGAAGCAATTGAACTGGCTAATGAATTAGGAGTAGATGTTATTGTTAGTGATCATCATGATTATGACGAATTACCTGATGCTTTTGCGATTATTCATCCTAAAATGTCACCAGAATACCCATTTAAAGAAATTAGTGGTGGTTTTATTGCGTATAAATTAGCAAGTGCTCTTTTAGGAAAACATGATAAGTATCTTTACTGTCTTGCGGCAATTACAACAATTAGTGATATGATGCCTTTACTTGATGAAAATCGTTCTTTAGTTAAAAGAGCATTTCAATTTATGAATCAAGAACATTATCTTCAATTAGATTTATTATTAGGTGAAAACAGGGTATATGATATGACTTCTATTGGGTTTATTATTGCACCTAAAATCAATTCTTTTGGTCGATTACCACATTTTATTCATCCTAATCATTTGGTTAAATATTTTTTAAAGAATTGTGATCGTGATTTTATCTTAAAAATGAGTAATGCTGCAATAAGAATTAATAATGATCGTAGAAATTTAACAAATAAACAATATAAAAATGTTTTAAAAAACAACGAAGATGCCCCATTTCTCTATGTTTATGATCAAGATATTCAAGAAGGGATTGTTGGATTGGTGGCAGGAAAATATACGAGCCAGTATCGTAAGCCAAGTTTTGTCATGACTTATGATCAAGTTCGTCAGTGCTATCGTGGAAGTGCGCGTAGCATAAAGGAACTGCCACTTAATAAAATCCTTAATACTTTAAGTGATGATTTATTACAGTACGGTGGTCATGCTTTAGCGGGTGGTTTTTCTGTTGCTAAGGAGGATGTGACTCAATTTAAAGAAGATATTGCTCATTATATTGAAAAATATGGACAGGATATTGAAGAAAGAAAAGAAGCGTTAGAAGTATCTTTAGATGATATTTCGTTATCTGCTGTTAAACAATTGAGTATATTGGAACCTCAAGGTCAAGGAAATGAAGAAACGACTTTTATGTTAAAACATGTTCCAGTAAGTCAAACTCGTCTTTTAGGTCAAGGACAGCATTTGCGTTTTGATTTACAACTTCCTCATTGTAATATGCAGGCTCTTTATTTTCACTGTCCTTGTATTGATGAGTTTAAGAATAAAAAAGAAGTACAAATTTATGGTAAATTGAAGATTAATAAATATTTAAATACAGAATCAATCAATATGATTTTAGAAGATATTAAATAGTTTTCTTCAATTATAATTTTTGTTATAATAAGTGAGTAGGAGGAGTCATTATGGATTTAAAACAATATATCGCTAGTATTCCTGATTTTCCAGAACCAGGGATCATTTTTAGAGATATTACACCTTTAATGCAAAACAAAGAAGCTTATCATGAGTCAATTAAGCAAATGAAAGATTGGATACAATCTTTAAATCAAGATGTTGATTTAATTGCTTCTCCAGAAGCAAGAGGATTTTTATTTGGATGTCCAGTTGCTTATGAATTAAATGCAGGATTTGTTCCTGTAAGAAAACCTCATAAATTACCAAGAGAAGTCATTAGTGAAAGCTATGATTTGGAATATGGTAAAAATGAAATTCAAATTCATAGCGATAGTATTCAACCTGGACAAAAAGTTGTTATTATTGATGATTTATTAGCTACAGGTGGAACAGTAGAGGCTGCTATCAAATTGGTTGAAAAACTTAAAGGTGAAGTTGTTGGTATTGTTTTTTTAATTGAACTAGAAGGATTGGATGGAAGAAATAAGTTAAAAGATTATCCGGTTTATTCTTTATTAAAGTATTAAAAGAGAGGGTCACTCTCTTTTATCATATCAGGGGGTGGGATCATGAATGATTATAAAAAAGCAGGAGATAAAATCACAATTGATGATGTATTAGATGTTTGTACAACTTACATTAAAAATGAAGACAGTTTAAAACTGATTCATAAAGCCTATGATTTTATTATGGATAAACATGCAGGTCAAAAAAGAAAAAGTGGGGAACCTTATACAATTCATTTAATTTGGGTTGCATATATTCTTGCTACACTACAAACAGGTCCAAGTACTATCGCTGCTGGTTTATTACATGATGTCATGGAAGATTGTGATGTAAGTCGTGAAGAAATGGTTGAAAATTTTGGTGAAGAAATTACGACCCTAGTAGAAGGCGTTACTAAAATTAATAAAATGCCATTTAAAGATGAAGCAGATGTTTATGCTGAAAATCATCGAAAAATTTATATTGCAATGGCTAAAGATATTCGAGTTATTTTAATTAAGTTTGCGGATCGTTTGCATAATATGCGTACTTTGCAATATATGCGACCTGATAAACAAAAAAGAATATCAAGAGAAACATTAGAAGTTTATACGCCGATCGCCCATCGTTTAGGGTTAAGCGATATTAAGACTGAATTAGAAGATCTTGCTTTATCGTATCTTGATCCATTAGCGTATCAAGAAATTGCGACTTTATTAAAAAATAAAGAAGAAGAAAGAAAAGAATCAGTCGATAAAATGATGGCTCATGTAAAACAATTATTGGATGATAATCATTATTCTTATCGTATAATGGGACGTGCTAAATCAATCTATAGTATTTATAAAAAAATGTTTAAAAAGCATAAAAGATTTGATGAACTCTATGATCTTTATGCTATTCGTATCATTTTAAAAAATAAGTTAGATTGCTACAGTGTTTTAGGATTGATTCACGATCACTATCGCCCAATTCCTGGTCGCTTTAAAGACTATATTGCGATGCCTAAACCAAATATGTATCAATCTTTGCATACATCAGTTATTGGTGAAGATGGCAATACATTTGAAGTACAAATACGTACTGAAGAAATGGATGAACTTGCTGAATTAGGGGTTGCGGCTCATTGGCGTTATAAAGAAGGTAAAGGCTATTCAGCTAAAGCTGAACAAAAAGAAATTGGTGAAAAACTACAGTGGTTAAGAGAGTTTATTTCTATTTCTGATGATTTTAAAGATGGTGATGCTAAAGAATATTATGATTCTTTAAGAAGAGATATTTTTGAAGCAAATGTTTATGTTCTTACACCACAAGGTAAAATTGTAGAGTTACCGAACGGTTCCACTCCAGTAGACTTTGCTTATCGTATTCATACTGAAGTAGGACATCACACTGTTGGGGCCATTGTTAATAATGTCATGGTACCTATTGATACCCAATTAAATACAGGTGATGTTTGTGAGATTAAAACAAATAAACAAAGTGCAGGTCCTAGTGAAGATTGGTTGAAATTTGTACGTACTGCAGGAGCACGTAATAAAATAAGACAGTTTTTAGCCAATAAAGAAGCTGAAACACGTAAAGATACAATAGAAGAAGGTCGAAAACTATTAAAAGAAGAATTAAAAAAACGTGGATTAGATGAAAAGAAATTCATGGATTCTGAAACATATAAAACATATTTAGGTTCCTTTGGAGCAAGAAGTTTTGATGATATTTTATATTTTGTGGGTAAAAAATCATTATCAGTTATGACTTTATTAGAAAAAGTGAATCCTAAAAAAACAGGCTTCTTTGATAATTTATCAAAGATGTTACAAAAAAATAATGAAGTCATCAATAAACAACAAAAATCGTCATCTAGTCAAGGTGTTGTTGTTAAGGGAGTAACAGGATTAAAAATTCAATTATCAAAATGTTGTAATCCAATCCCCGGTGATCAAATTGTAGGTTATGTTTCACAAGGGCAAGGAATTAAAGTTCATCGAAAAGATTGTCCTAATGTTAATCAACCAGATATTAAAAATCGTTTAATTGATGTCTATTGGGATTTTGCATCTGTTTCAACAATGAAATTTAATGCTGATTTGGAAATTGATGCTTTAGATAGAACGAATTTATTAAATGATATTATTACATCGCTTGGACAAATGAAAATTAATATTTTAAATATTCATGCAGATGTAAGTGAGGATATTAAAGCGATTATTAAGGTTAAGATTGCTGTTGATGATGCGGAACATTTACAACAAGCGATTGACAATCTAGATCGTATTCAAGGTATTTATACAATTAGAAGAGTTATCCATTAAAAATAGAATTTATTTTTGATTGTGATTGATTTTTTAATGATAATTTAATATAATCATGTTAATCCGTTGAACAAGATTAAACGATATCTTGAAAATAGAGACAATGTGGCTGGTGAAAACATTGATGATAGAATCGTGGGACACTTGGGAGGAGTTGCTTTGAAGTAAGTAGAAGCAAACGTTAATCGCGTTAAGATATAAGAGCGTATGAAAATACGAATTAAGGTGGTACCGCGTTAATAACGTCCTTATTGAAGGACGTTTTTATATTTTAAGGAGGAAAATTTATGGCATATAGTGCACCAAGAGGTACAGTAGATATTTTACCTGAAAAGTCTGGTAAATGGATTAAGTTAGAACAATTGTTAAGAACAATTAGTGCAAATTATAATGTAAAAGAAATGAGAACACCGATTTTTGAGCATGCAGAATTGTTTAATCGTGCAGTTGGTGATACAACAGATGTTGTTTCTAAAGAGATGTATACTTTTGCTGATAAAAAAGGAAGAATGCTTTCACTTCGTCCTGAAGGAACTGCAGGAATTGCAAGAGCATACGTTGAAAATAAAATGTATGGATTACCTGAAAAATTACAAAAAGTTTATTATATGGGACCAATGTTTAGGTATGAACGTCCACAAAATGGACGTCAAAGACAATTCCATCAATATGGTGTTGAAATGTTAGGTGTAGAATCACCATATGTAGATGTAGAATGTATGTTAATGGCTGTTACTGTTGTAGAAGCATTAGGAATTAAAAATGTAACTTTACACATCAATTCTTTAGGAGATGATCAATCAAGAGATGCTTATCGTCAAGCTTTAAAAGATCATTTTGCTCCAGTATTAGACCAATTATGTTCTGATTGTAAAGCAAGATTTGATAAAAATCCTTTACGTATTTTAGATTGTAAAGTAGATGCTAAAAATCCTGCCATGCAATCAGCACCTAAAATAATTGATTATTTAAGTGACCATGCTAAAGCACATTTTGATAAAGTTTGTTCTTTATTAGATGATTTGGAAATTGATTATGTTGTTGATACAAACTTAGTTAGAGGTTTAGATTACTACTCACATACTGTATTTGAAATCATCTCCGATGATCCAAAATTAGGCGCTGGTGCTACTGTTGGAGGCGGTGGTCGTTATAATGGCTTAGTTGAAGAGTTAGGTGGACCGGCTACTCCAGGCGTAGGATTTGCGTTTGGAATGGAAAGATTATTATTAGCTTTAGATGATGATCAAGATGATGATGAAGACGGATTAGATGTTTATATTATGCCTTTAGGTAGTGAAGCTAAAGATTTAGCTGTACAAATTATTGCAATGTTAAGAGCTAATGGATTTACTTGTGATATGGATCAATGTGATCGAGGATTAAAAGGACAATTTAAATCTGCAGATCGTTATCACGCTCATTTTTCAATGATTATTGGGGATGAAGAAGTTCAAAAAGAAGCAGTCAATATGAAATGTAATCATTCACATACTCAAGATGAAGTTCCATTAGAAAATATTGTTGCATATATTGAAAATCATATGTCAGGAGGACATGAACATGAATAGAACACATAATAATGGTGAATTAAGAATTGATAATGTTGGCGAAACCGTTGAATTAAAAGGATGGGTTGCTAAAAAAAGAAATTTAGGGTCATTAGTTTTTATTGATTTAAGAGATCGATATGGTATTACACAAATTATTGTTAATGAATCAATGGAAATTACTAAAGAAATTAAAAATGAATACATTTTACATGTTAAAGGTAAAGTTGTTGAAAGATCTAGTAAGAATCCACAAATGCCTACTGGAGACATTGAAATTGAAGCATCACAAATTGATATTATCAACACTGCTAATGTGACACCTATTTATACAACTGATGAAACTGATGCAAGTGAAGATGCGAGAATGCAATATCGTTATTTAGATTTAAGAAGACCGGTGATGCAAAATAAAATTATGACACGTCATCAGATTACACGTAGTATACGTCGCTTCTTAGATGAACATGATTTTATTGATATTGAAACACCTTATTTAAATCGTTCAACACCAGAAGGAGCAAGAGATTTTTTAGTTCCTTCTAGAGTACATAATGGAGAGTTCTATGCTTTACCTCAATCTCCACAATTATTTAAACAATTGTTGATGGTTGCTGGATTTGAAAGATATTATCAAATCGCACGTTGTTTTAGAGATGAAGATTTAAGAGCAGATCGTCAACCAGAATTTACACAAGTCGACGTAGAAATGAGTTTTATGAATACCGATGAAATTATTTCAATTGGTGAACAAATGGTAGCTCAAGTTATCAAAGATGTTAAAGGAATAGATGTTAAATTACCTTTACCACGTATGACATGGCATGATGCTATGGAAACTTATGGTATTGATAAACCTGATATTCGTTTTGATATGAAGCTTGTTAATTTAAATGAAACTGTTAAAGATGTTGACTTTATGGTTTTTAAAAATGCTTTAGATAATAAGGGATATGTTAAAGGAATAAATGTTAAAAATGCAGCTGATCAATATTCTCGTAAAAAGATTGATAAACTAACAGATTTAGCAAAAACATATAAAGCCAAAGGTCTTGCCTGGATGAAAGTGGTTAATGGTAAAGCAGAAGGTCCAATTGTTAAATTCTTTAATGAAGAACAACTTACAAGATTATTAGATGCGATGAATGGTGAAGATAATGACTTATTATTATTTGTAAGTGATGTTAAATATACAGTTGTATGTGATGCATTAGCTGCTTTACGTAATCATTTAGGTAAAGAATTAAAATTATATGATCCTCAAGAATTAGGTTTATTATGGGTTGTTGATTTCCCTATGTTTGAATATGATGATGAAACACAAAGATATTATGCAATGCATCATCCGTTTACACGTCCTAAAGATAGCGATATTGATAAGATAGATAGTGACCCTGCTCATTGTTTAGCTGATGCATACGATATTGTATTAAATGGTTATGAATTAGGTGGAGGATCTCAACGTATTTATGAACAAGATCTTCAAGAAAGAGCATTTAAAGCATTAAGTTTAACACCAGAACAAATTGAAAATAAGTTTGGATGGTTTGTGGAAGCTTTAAAATACGGAACACCTCCTCATGGTGGTTTTGCTTTAGGATTAGACCGTCTAGCAATGTTGCTTACTGGTAGTGATTCAATTAGAGATGTTATTGCGTTCCCTAAAAATGCGAGTGCAACTTGTCCAATGTCAAAAGCACCAAATAAAGTAGACCAAGTTCAATTAGAAGAATTAGGAATAGAGGTGACTAAAGATGAAAATGAATAGAGTTGAAAATATTCTTGAATTAATGAAGGAAGCTGATTTAGATTATTTTCTAATTAGTGATCCAGAATCTATTGATTATTGTTTGGATTATCAAAACCATCCTGGTGAAAGAATGTATGTTTTAATGTTAGGGAAAAATGGAGATCATAAATTATTCTTAAATAATTTATTCTTTGTGGAAGATAATCTAGGCGTAGAAATAGTGTGGCATAGTGATAGTGATGATGCTGTGCAAACAATAGTTGATCACATGAATCAGCCTAAACGTATTGGAATTGATAAAACATGGCCAGCAAAATTTTTATTAGCATTACAAAAGAAATTACCACATATAAAATATATTAATGCTTCACCTTGTGTTGATTTAGTGCGTATGAAAAAGGATGAACAAGAACAAGAATTGATGATTGAAGCAAGTCGTATTAATGATTTAGCAATGAATGATGTTATCGAATTATGTAGTCAAGATTTAACAGAAGAACAAGTTGCAGAACAATTACCAGGTATTTATCGTAAATATGGCGCTGAAGGAAACAGCTTTGAACCCATTGTTGCCTTTGGTAAAAATGGTGCCAATCCACATCATGGTAATGATGATTCTCGTTTACAACCTGGAGATAGTATTATTATTGATATGGGATGTAAATATAAAGGATATTGCTCTGATATGACCAGAACAGTGTTTTATAAGCAAATTAGTGAACAAGCATTAGAAGTTTATGATTTAGTAAAAAAAGCTAATGAAGCTGCTGAAGCAATGATTAAACCGGGAGTAAAACTTTGTGAAATTGATAAGGTTGCTAGAGATCTTATTAGTGAAGCAGGGTATGGAAAACAATTTAATCATCGTTTAGGACATTTTATTGGAAGAGACGTTCATGAATATGGAGATGTTTCTTCACAATTTGAAATGGAAGTTGAAGAAGGTATGATTTTTTCTATTGAACCAGGAGTTTATTTAGAAGGACAATTTGGTGTTAGGGTAGAAGATTTAGTGCTTGTAACAAAAGATGGATGTCGTGTTTTAAATAGTTATACAAAAGATGTACAAATTATCTAAAAAGCGAGGAAACTCGCTTTTTGATTAAAATTTTATTTAAAAAATAAAGACTAATTTTTATATCAAGAATACATTTTTTTTGATTTATGGTAAAATATTGTGTGAGGTGACATTATGTATTATTTTATAGGAATTAAAGGTTCAGGGATGGCTCCACTAGCAACCATTCTTTATGAATTAGGAAACGAAGTTTGTGGTAGTGATATTGATAAATATATTTTTATTGAAGATGAATTAAGAAAGAGAAACATTCCAATTTATTCATTTGATGCGAATAATATTAAAGATGGTTATACAGTTATTATCGGTAATGCTTTTGATGAAACGAATATTGAAGTAAAAGCAGCATTAGCTAATCCAAATGTTACATGTTATCGTTATTTTGAGTTTTTAGGACAATTTATGGAAAATTATATTTCTATTTCAGTTGCAGGAACGCATGGTAAAACGACAACAACAGGTATGGCTTATCATTTATTTGAAGATTTTGATAAAACATCAGTATTAATTGGTGACGGAACTGGACATGGTCAAAAAGATAGCAAATATTTTATTGCAGAATCATGTGAATTCCAAGATCATTTTTTAAATTATTATCCTAACTATGCTATTATTAATAACATTGAATTAGATCATGTTGATTATTTTGGCAATCTTGAACGCTATATTCAATCTTTTGAAAAATTTGCAAATCAAGTTAAAGATACGGTTATTGTTTGGGGTGATGATCCAAATATTAAAAAGATTCACTTTAAAAAACGTGTTATGCGCTTTGGTCTAGGTGAAAATAATGATGTTCGCGCTGTCAATGTAGTAGATACAGTTAAAGGTTTATCGTTTGATGTTTATATTCATCAAGAATTATTTGGACATTTTAACATACCATTATATGGAATGCATATGTTATATAACTCATTAGCTATTATTACTTTAGGTTACTTAGAAAATATGAGTTACGATTATATTTTAAATAAATTACAAACATTCAAAGGAACAAAGCGTCGTTATACAGTAACTGAAGATGGAAATAACATTTATGTGGATGATTATGCTCATCATCCAACAGCTATTAAATATGTTATCGAAGCGACAAGGGTACGTTATCCAGGAAAGGAAATTGTTGCGATATTCCAACCAGATCGTTTTTCAAGAGGCGCAAGATTTGCTAAAGAATTTGCTGCATCAATGGATTTAGCAGATCATCCATATTTTGTACCTTTTCCAGATAATGCAAAACACGAAGATGGTATTGATATTGATATTTATGATATCGCAAAATATTTACCTCGTGCAAAGGTTATTGAAGAAGATGAAGCGGGAGCTAAAGAATTATCTCAATATAATGGATGCGTTTTCTTATTTATGAGTAGTAAAGATATTTACAAATTTGAAGAAAAAGTCATTGAAATGAAAAAAACTATTTAAAATAATAATAATATGGTATAATTTATAAGAAAGTTGAGGTGTTGTTATGAGTGCAATGGATATATGTTACTGTGTATTGATTTTATCAGGTGCATTTGCATTGGTTGGTCTTGGTATTTTATTACTTAGAACGTCAGTGACAGTAAAACAAGCTGGGGAAACTGTTGAAATGGCTCAAGATACGTTAAAAAGGGTAGATAAAATATTAGATGATGTTAATTATAAATTAGATCTTCTTAATGCTCCTGTAGAAACAGTAGCAAAGTTCTTTGATCCTAACAGACCTAAATTTAATCCAATTAAAACAATTTTACGCTTTGTAAAAAAATAAAAAGAAAGGTGAGGTATTATGAAATTAGGTAGATTTATCGCAACCCTAGGTATAGGTGCGGTTGCTGGAATGTTATTTGCTCCAAAAAAAGGGAGTGAACTAAGAAAGACTCTTAAAGAAAAAGGGCAAGAAACTTATAATACAGCTAAAAATATGTCAAAAGAAGAATATCAAGAATTAATTAATAAAACAATTGACGATATTAAATTAGCAATTGATGAATTTGATGTAGATGAGTTTAAAGATACAACTAAAGAAAAACTAGATGAATTAAAAACAAAATTAGATGAATTAGCAAAAAAAGCTCAAGAAAGTGAACAATACGCAACAGTTAAAGATACTTTAACAAAAGTTGGTGAACAAATTAGCACTACAGTTAATGATGTTAAAACAAAAATTCAAGAACAAGATTTAGATGATTTTTCTGAAGCAATTGAAGAAGGAATTGATAACATTGAAGATGAAATTGATGTTATCTTAGATGATTTAAAAGATTAATGAAAAAAGTCACTATTTATGACGTAGCAAGAGAGGCAGGGGTCTCTCTTGCTACTGTTTCTCGTGTTATTAATGGATCATCTGTTGTTCGTGAAAAAACAAAACAAAAAGTACTTGATGTCATTGAAAAACTAGATTTTAAACCTAATGAAGTGGCTCGTGGACTTGCAACAAGTAAAACGACTTCCATTGCGATTGTCTTTCCGCAATCTTTATTTGCACATGTTAAAGATATGATTGGTGGTATCGGTGATACAGGACGTCATTTAGATTATAATATTAACATGTACACGACTGACGATTTAGGAGATGAAAATGCTGTTAAAGAAGTAACTGAAAAGATTGTTAAATCAAGAGCGGATGGTGTTATTTTGTTTAACAATGATCAATTACAAGAAGAAATTGATATCATGGCTAAATATAAAATTCCTACTGTTGTTATTGGTACACAAGCATCAAATGACTACTTAGGATCAATATATGTTAACGCTAAACAAATTGCTTATGAAATTATTGATCAGTATTTAGAAAAAGGTAAAAATGATATTTTATTTGTTAATCCTAAACAAAATTTAATTAAATCCGATGATTTAATAATGGGTATTGAAGAAGCCTATCAAAAACATAATTTACAATTTGATTTTGATAAGCAAGTTATGAAAGTTTCAACTCATTATGAAAAAAGTTATCCTCAATTTTTAGAATATTTCAAAAATCATAAACACGATTTAGTATTTTGCGGATACGATAAAGAAGCAGTTGCTGTTGTTAATGCAGCAATTGATAATCACATTATGATACCTGATGATATGGAAGTCATTGGTCTCATGAATACAAGTTATGCTTCAATGTGTCGACCTTCATTATCTTCTGTTCATGTTCCTGTTTATGATATGGGTGCATTAGCAGTTAGATTACTTACTAAAATTTTAAATGATGAGGAAATTGATACTAAAGAAGTACCTGTTACATATATGCGAATTCCAAGAAAGACGACAAAGAACTTCTAATTTTTTAGAAGTTTTTTACATAAGGGGGAAATTATGTTTTTAGAACAATTTTTATCTGACTTAAAAGAAAATTTGTCTTTTATTACACGATGTTTGTTTGTTGCTGTTATTCTTGGTGGAATATGTGGTGTTGTTGGTGCGGCTTTTTGCTTGTCGGTTAATTATGTAACTGAATTTCGAAATGATAATGCATGGATTGTTTATTTATTACCACTTGGTGGTATTTTGATTGTGTATTTATATCGCAGTGTTCATCTAGCATACGAACCTGGAACAAATACAATTATTAAATCTATTCGTCAACAAGATAAAGTTCCTGTTTTGTTGGCACCGGCTATTTTTTTAGCGACAGTGATTACTCATTTGGTTGGTGGTTCTAGTGGACGAGAAGGAGCTGCTTTACAAATTGGTGGCTCTCTTGCTACTGCATTTGGAAAAATGATACATGCTGATCAAAAACAAATGTCGATATTAATTATGTGTGGTATGTCAGCGGTTTTCTCTGCATTATTTGGAATGCCTATTACAGCAACTTTATTTGCTATGGAAGTAGTCAGTGTTGGAATATTTTATTATGCTGCATTTGTACCTTGCTTGTGCAGTAGTTTGATAGCTGCTGGGGTGGCACGTTATTTTGGGTGTCATCCTGAGTCGTTTAAGATAAGTAAACTACTTCATATCAATGTGATGAGCTTTTTTAAGTTATTATTTTTTTCATTTTTTATTGCACTTTTTTCTATTATTTTCATTATTATGATGCATTATGGACATAAGTTGTTTAAAAAATGGATAGAAAATGCTTATCTTAGAGTATGTGTTGGATCACTTATTTTATTAGTTTTAGTTTTCTTTTTTGGACATGATTATTTGGGTGCAGGAATGAACATTGTTGGAAATGCTATGACAAAAAACGTTCATTATTATGACTTTATTTTAAAGGCTATTTTTACGGCGGTTACAATTGGCTGCGGATTTAAAGGAGGAGAAATTGTTCCTACTTTCTTTATTGGAGCGACACTTGGATATACAATAGGTATGATTGTTGGTATTGATCCTCATATTGGCGCATCATTAGGATTGGTTTCGATGTTTTGCTGTGTTGTAAACTGTCCGGTTACAAGTTTAGCGCTAGGTATTGAAATGTTTGGCGGTTTAAACTTTGTTCCATTTGCTATCGTTGTTGCTTTTGGTTATGTTTTATCAGGCTATTTTAGTTTATATCAAGCACAAAAAATTGTGTATTCAAAAACATCACCTTCGTTTATTAATAAAAATGCGAGCTGAGAAGGTTGACTTTATTAATAAAATTTTTTATGATTAGATTACAGCAATGAAAGAGACAAGTAGTTATATTGATTTGTTTAGAGAGTCTATGGTTGGTGAAAATAGATCAATAGATATAATGAATACACTCTGGAGCTTCTAAGTGAAAAGCTTAGACGGTGGAAACATCGTTATCAAAATAGGAGAGTATGTAATAATACATAAATAAAGGTGGTACCGCGAGAATTCGTCCTTTGATGAATTCTTTTTTTATTTTAATGGAGGAAATTATGGGAATTTATGAAGAATTAGTATGGAGAGGATTAATCAAAGATGAAAGTTCTCCAGAATTAAAAGAAAAATTGAATAAAGGTGGCATGACTTTTTATATTGGAACTGATCCTACAGGTGACAGTTTACATATTGGTCATTTTTCATCATTTTTAATTAGTAAAAGATTAAAAGATGCAGGTCATAATCCAATATTATTAGTTGGTGGTGCGACTGGATTAATTGGTGATCCAAAACCTGATACTGAACGACCAATGATTACTAAAGAACAAGTTCAACATAATTTTGATTGTTTAAAAAAACAAGCACAAGATATATTTGGATTTGAAGTTGTTAATAACTATGATTGGTCAAAAGATTTAAACTTTATTGATTTTTTAAGAGATTATGGAAAATACTTCAATGTCAATTATATGTTAAATAAAGATATTGTTAGAAGAAGATTAGATTTAGGAATTACTTATACTGAGTTCTCTTATATGATTATGCAAGCAATGGATTTTTATTGGTTACATGAAAATAAAGATTGTCAAATGCAAGTTGCTGGACAAGATCAATGGGGAAACATTACTGCAGGAATTGAACTTATTCGTAAAAAAACAGGGAAAGAAGCTTATGGATTTACAATGCCTCTTTTAACTAAAAGCGATGGTACAAAATTTGGTAAAACAAATGGAAAAGCTATCTGGTTAGATCGAGAAAAAACATCACCATATGAAATGTATCAATTCTTTATTAATTCAGAAGATGATAAAGTAATTGATTATTTAAAATTCTTAACTTTCTTGACACCTGATGAAATTAATGAATTAGAAGAAAAAAATAAAACACAACCTCATTTACGTGAAGCACATAAAGCTTTAGCTAGAGAAGTCATTACTTTTATTCATGGGGAGGAAGCTTACCAAGAAGCATTACAAGTTTCACAAACATTATTTTCAGGACAAATTCAAAATTTAACACTAAATCAAGTAAAGGCTGCTTTTGAAGGTGTTCCTACAGTAGAAACTAAAGAAAATCAACTTAATATTTTAGATGCCTTGATTTTAGTTGGCGCAGCTAAATCTAAAAGAGAAGCAAGGGAATTTGTTAATGGTGGATCAGTTTTAATTAATGGTGAAAAAATTAAAGATATCGAATTTGTTGTCTCAAGAGAAAATGCTTTTGGTAATGAAGCAACAGTTATTCGAAGAGGTAAGAAAAGATATTTTGTTTTAAAACATATTGATTAATGTAAAGAATAAGTAAAGTTATGGTTATAACTTTACTTTTTATTTTTGATTTATACAATGGATTGTAGGTGGTGGTTTTAATGAAAGCAATGTCAGTAAAAAAAAGAATATTTATTTCTAATACAATGATGGTATTACTTACTTTAATTTCTTTTTTTGTAGTTAATATTTTGTTTTTAAAATTTTATATTAAAATGATGGAATCAGATTTAATCCTTTCTGCAAAACAGATTATGATGACAAAGGGAATAGAAGATTTTGTAGAGTTTCTTACTCTTCATAGTAATAAGTTTCTTTTTTTATTTGTTATTGATGGATTAGTTTGTATCTTTATATTATTTATAATAAGCCAGTTATTTACATATCATCTTTCTAAAACGATTATGACACCATTAAATTATTTAACAGAAGCAACAACTCGAATTAAAAGAAATGATTTAACAAAACCTATTGAATATAATGGTGATGAAGAATTTAAAGAGGTTATTCAAACATTTAATGATATGCAAAATAATTTATTAGAATCTTATTTAAAGAATCAAAAATATGAAAAAAGCAGAGATGACATGATTGCGGGAATTTCTCATGATTTAAGAACACCATTAACGGCTATAAAAGGTACAATGAAATGTTTAATTGATGGTGTTGTTGATACACCGGAAAAGAAAATGCAGTTTATTCAAATGGCTTATGCTAGAAGTGAAGAAATGGAACTGTTGTTAGATCAATTATTTTATATATCTAGGCTAAAGACAAATCATATATCTATAAGCAAACAATTTATAGATTTCAATCAATATCTCAATCAATATGTTTTATCTAAACGAAAGGTATTGCCTGATTATGTTCATATTATGTTGAAATCAGTCGATGCAATTACAATTAATGTGGATGGTATGCAATTACAGCGTATTTTAGACAATTTAATAGAAAATAGCATGAAATATGTAGATAAAGATGTAGTTGATATTCAAATAAAAGTAATCAAGTGTGAAAATGAAGCAGTAATATGTTTGAGTGATAACGGGAAAGGAGTTTCTACAAATCAATTAAGTAAAATATTTGAAGAATTTTATCGTGTTGATCCTTCAAGAAATGATAAAGAAGGGCATGGCTTAGGTTTATATATCGTTAAAAGTTTAGTGGAATTAATGAATGGACACATTGAAGCGACTAATGATCGGGGCTTATGTATAAAAATGTACTTTAAGTTAGAAAGGAAAGATGGGGATGGATAATAAAAAAATACTGATTATAGAAGATGATGCAGATATTGCATTAATTGAAGAAACGTATTTAAAAGCTTCAGGATTTGATCCATTTGTTTTAAATGATGGATTGGAGATAAAACAATATTTAAGTCAACATCATGTAGATCTCATTATTCTTGATTTAATGTTGCCAGGTAAAAGTGGATATCAAATATGTAATGAAATAAGGCAAGAAATTGAAGTTCCTATTATCATGGTCACAGCGCGAAATGAAATTCCTGATAAAATAAAAGGTTTTGGCTTGGGGGCAGACGATTATCTTTCAAAACCATTTGATCCTTCGGAATTGGTTGCTCGTGTTAATGCTCATATTCGTCAATATCAAAGAATAAAACAATCTCATCAAGATGAAAATCAAAGTCATGGAATTATAAAAGTGAAGGATATTACCATTAGGCAAGATAGCTGGCGTGTATTTAAAGAAAACAATGAAATCAAGCTTCCTCCTAAAGAATTTGAACTGTTAGAATTTTTAGCTATGCATCCTAATATTGTTTTTACTAAAGAAGATTTATTTGAAAAAATATGGGGATATGATTATATAGGGGATAGTGCAACGGTGATGGTTCATATTAATCGAATAAGAGAAAAAATAGAAGATGATTATAAAAATCCCCAAATTATAGAAACAATTTGGGGTGTAGGATATCGTTTGAATAATTAAAAATGATTGTTTAGGAAATGTTTAGATTTTACCTCCTTATTATTTAATATTCATTGTTATGATGAAATTAAAGTTAAGGAGGTTTTATTTATGTTAAAGATTGCTTTTAATGGCTTTATGATGGCACTAGCTGATAGTGTACCTGGAGTTTCTGGGGGTACGGTAGCATTTATAATGGGATTTTATGATCGTTTCATTTCATCTATTTATGATTTGTTGTATGGAAATTTAGAACACAAAAAAAGTGCAATATGTTATTTGATTAAATTAGCGGTAGGCTGGATCTTTGGTATGCTGCTTGCAGTGATTATTTTATCATCGTTGTTTGAAAAACAAATATATCAAGTAAGTTCATTGTTTATTGGTTTTATATTAGGATCAATCCCTTTAATTATTAATGAGGAAAAAGATGCATTTAAACAATTAAAGAAGGGAATTTTATTTTGTGTATTAGGAATAACTGTTGTAGTATTGATTACTTTTGCTAATAGTTATCTTCATATGCAAGAAATGAAGATGTCACAATTATCATTGAATTTATTTTTAAAGTTATTTATTGTGGGAATGTTAGCTATTTCAGCTATGTTTTTACCTGGTATTTCTGGTTCAACAATCTTGCTCATTTTTGGAGCATATATACCAGTTATTACATCTATTAAAGAAATTATTTCTTTACATTTTTCTGCATTTGGTTCACTAGTTGTTTTTGGCTTTGGAGTGCTATTTGGTGTTTTTACAATTGTTAAATTAATTAAGTATTGTTTAGAAAAATATAAAGTGCAGACTTTATTTATGGTGCTAGGGATGATGTTAGGTTCCTTTTATGCTATTATTATGGGACCTACAACATTAGCTGTTAAACAATTACCATTAGACTTACAACACTTTCATATTATTTACGCTTTGATCGGTTTAGCATTAGTTTTGTTTATGCAATTTATAAAAGAAAGAAGTGAATAATATGAACGGGGAATTAATGTTTTTAAACTTGATACAAAAAATACGATTTCCATTGTTAGATACAATTATGGTTTTTATAACACACTTAGGGGATAAAGGTGTGATATGGATTGGACTTACCACAATTCTTATTATTTATCGTAAGACAAGGACGTTGGGCTTGGTGATGTTATTAAGTATTATAATTGATTTAATTTTATGTAACGGTTTATTAAAACCGCTTATTGCTAGACCACGTCCTTTTGTTTTTAATCCTCATATTAATCTACTTATTGCTAAACCTAATGATTATTCTTTTCCTTCGGGACATACAGCCATTTCTTTTGCGGTTGCAGGAATATGTTATCTTTTAAGACAAAAAAGATTATTTACATCAACTTTAATATTGGCTTTGTTAATGGGAATTTCTCGTATGTATTTATATGTCCATTATCCTAGTGATATTTTAGGAGGAATGCTTGTTGGATGCTTATCTAGTTGGTTAGCTTATCGTTTTTATAATCAAATACAAAAATACAGTCAAACACAAAAAAAGAAGATTCCAATGCATTAATCTTCTTTTTTTCTTGGCTCTTTATGCCATAACATTGTATTTTCCTCATTAGATAGAGATGTTAATAAATTAGTTTTAGCTTGTGGATAAGTCTTATATATTGAGTGAAGAAGTTGTTTGAATTCTTCTCGTTTTGTATGTTTATCTGCCGGACAGGTAGAAATAACGATGGGAACATGTGCTTCATTAACAGCAGCAATGATATCATCTTCATTTGCATAAATAAGAGGTCTTATAAAATTCATTTGTGTTCGATCTAAATACATTTTAGGAGTAAATGTTGCAATTTTACCTCCATAGACCATATTCATAAGTAAAGTTTCAACAGCATCATCACCATGATGAGCAAAAGCAACTTTATTACAATCATATTTTTTTGCTCCATCAATAACAAGTGCTTTTTTAAATTTTGAACACAATGAACAAGGTAATCTTCCATCATGAGTAAGATTTCTTTTCAATATTTCATATACTTGACTTGGTTCGTGATAAAGTTCAATATTGTTTTTCTTACAAAACTGATCAGCCTCACTAAAATCCATATTACCAAATCCCATATCAATATGGACACCTATGACATCAAACTTAACGGATGCAAATTTTTTATATAGAGATAAACAATAGAGTAATAACATAGAGTCTTTTCCACCAGAAACACCAACACATATTTTATCTCCATCTTCAATCATTGAATATTCTTCATCGGCTTTTCGAATACAGCCTAATACTTTTTTCATTGTCATTTATATCACCATTTTTATTCTATAGATTATAACGAAAGAAAGCAATCTCTTTCATTATATTTCATTATTTGTTAAAATAAGTGCGGTGATGAAAATGAATGGAATTATTTTGGTTAATAAACCAAGTGGATATACGAGTCATGATATTGTAGGTATATTAAGAAAAAAATTGAAAACAAAAAAAGTGGGACACTGTGGGACTTTAGATCCAGATGCTACAGGAGTTCTGGTTGTGTGTGTTAATAAGGCAACAAAAGCGATTCAATTTTTAACAGCTGATGATAAGGAGTATATTGCAACGCTATCACTAGGGACAAGTACGGATACTTATGATGCTAGTGGTAAAGTGATAGAATCTAAAGAAGTCCAACCAATAAAAAAAGAACAAATTGAAAATGTTTTAAAACAATTTGTTGGTTTTCAAAAGCAAATGCCACCTATGTATTCAGCTATCAAAGTAAATGGAAAAAAATTGTATGAGTATGCACGTGCTGGAGAAGAAGTTAAAGTTGAACCAAGATCCATTACGATTCGTGATATTCAACTATTGGATTATCATGACCATCTTATAAAAATAAAAGTATCTTGTTCAAAGGGAACATATATACGTTCTTTATGCGTGGATATCGCCAAAAAACTAGGTTATCCTGGTCATATGGCAAAATTGATAAGAACATGTTCGGGTGATTTTAAAATAGAACAATGTGCAACGCTTGAAGAAATAGAGGCTGGTGATTTTAATGTGATTACATTAGATGAGGCATTAAAATGTTATCCTCAGTATGTTGTTGAAGATGAAAATATTGTTTTTCATGGTAAAAAGATTAAAAGTGATTTAACAGGTATGGTCGCTATTTATAATAAAGAAGGACATGTTCTTGCTATGTATCAAGATGATGGACAAGGTTATTTAAAAAATGTAAGAGGATTATGGTAATGGAAATTGTTCATATTAAATTAAATGAAACTTATCATCTTTTGCCATCTGTTTTAGCGATTGGTTTTTTTGATGGTCTTCATTGTGGCCATATGAGATTGATAGATCAGGTTTTAAAAGTAAGTGAAGAAAAATCATTAAAAAAAGCATTTATGACATTTGATGTTCATCCTAAAACTGTTTATTTAAAAGAAAAAACGACTTATTTAATGACAATGAAACAAAAAGAAATAATATTAAAAGAATTAGGGTTTGATTACTTTTTGATTATTGATTTTAATGAAGAAGTTGCAAAGTTTTCGCCAGAACAGTTTATTCAAAACTATTTTATCAATCTTAATGTAAAACATGTTGTATGTGGTTTTGATTTTACTTTTGGATATCGTGCAAAAGGAAGGGCGGATCATTTAAAACAATTGTCTCAACATTTTTATGATGTGGACATTATTGATGAATATGATATGAATGATCAAAAAGTATCTTCTTCTTGTATCAAAGAGTATTTGCATCAAGGTGAAATTGAAAAAGCAAATCAGATGTTAGGAAGAAACTATTCAATTATTGGACAAGTTATTCATGGTAGACATAATGGTCATAAAATAGGTTTTCCAACTGCAAATGTAGATTATGGACACTATGTGACCATGAAAAAGGGTGTTTATGGTGTTTATGCGTACTATCAAAACAAACGCTATTTAGCTATGGCTAATATTGGTTATAATCCTACTTTAGGTGCTTTAAATAAAATGTCATTAGAAGTTAATATCTTCGACTTTAATCAGGATATTTATGATCAGGTAATAAAAATCGAGTTTTTGTTTAGGGTTCGTGATGAATGTAAATTTGAAAATGTTGATGCGCTTATTAAACAATTAAAAAAAGATAAAGAAAGTATTATTTGTCGATGTGATTAATACTTTCTTTTTTTGTTTATAATTGATAAGGTGATGATATGATTTATTTTTATTTGGTTATTGCAGGCGTAATATGGGGGTTAAATATAATTGTCGTCAAAATGAATAGTTTGTTTTTTCATCCTCTATTTTTAATTTGTTTAAAAATGATTATTTCAACACTTTCAATGGGCATTTACTTAGGTTTTACACATCATTGTTTGATAAAAGTTTCTATTAAATATATGATTATTGATGCTAATTTGGTTAATGTTTTAAATTTTATTTGTACTTATTTTGCTATCTTTTTATTGTCTGGTTGTACCAGTGCAACATTGAATTGTTTATCACCTATTATCATGATTATACTTGTTTTTATTTTTGAAAGAAAAATATCTTATCAAGATATAATTTTACTGGTTTTAGGTTTGCTTGGTTTTTTGATAACAATACGTTTTCAAGTAAAAAGTTTATCATTAGGGCATTATCTGATGCTAAGTGGACTTGTTTTATATAATGGTGGTAATTATCTTATGAAGAAGCGGGAACTTCAAGATGTTTTAGTTTATAATTTTTATTTGTTATTTTTAAGTATGATTGAATTAATTATAATTTGTGTTTTTATCAATCAAAACATGATTATTAAGACAGTTGACACTTTATCGTTATGGCTGTTAATACTGACCTCAGGAATAGGGTATGCATATATTCAATCTATTTATTTTCTAGCAATCAAACAAATAGGCGTGATTAAAACTTCTTTCTTTTTAAGTTTAAATCCAATTTTTACATGTCTTTTCTCATTTTTTATTTTACATGAACAAATGTCACAGTATGCTATTGTTGGCTTTTTGGTGATTATTTATACATTGTTTTTAAAGTATCATTTTTCTTCCAAGTAATCATCGATCATATTTAGTAGTGGTTCTTGATTCATTTTTTCTGGGTGCCATTGAAAAGCAAGAATGTTTTTTCCTTCAATAGCTTCAATAATGCTATCAGAACTATAGGCAGTGATTTTTAAATGTTTTCCTAACTGGTCGATTGCTTGATGATGATAAGAATTGACTTGTATTGGATGAGGAATATATTGACTAAGTAAAGAATTTTTGACGGGATAAATGAGATGTTGGGTACCTTGATGATGGACGATATGTTGTTTTAACGTGCCACCAAAATAGACATTGATTGTTTGAATGCCTCTACAAATACCAATAATAGGTTTTTGGTTTTGAATAAAGTAATCAATCAGATGTAATTCAATTTCATCAATGGATAAGGTTTCGTAGGTTTCAAGGTGATGACAATTTTGATGATAAAAGTGAGGATGAATATCTTTACCACCAGTTAAAAGTAATCCGTCACTTAATTGTATAAGTAAATCTAAATTTGTTTTTGATAAATCATAAATGGATATTAAATCTATTCCTTTTTGCTTTAAATAATCAAAGTAATTTTTATAAAGATAGAAGGTATCTTTATTTTTGGTTCTAAGAAGGGTAAGTAATAGTTTTGACATGTTTTCTCCTTGTGAGTTTGTTGCCTTAAGGTTTGGACAATAACTAGACATTATGGTATAATTTTTTTAAGAAATTTTAATTAAAAGAGGTTGGAAATATGTCTTTAAATAAGATACTCATGTTATTAAGTAATAAATATGTTTTTTTTGGAATTATCGGTTTTTGTGTGCTTATTGCCTTTATTATAGTTTATCGTTTAATTAAATTAAAAATATATCGTAAAGATGTTGTTGAATTAGAAAATAGGATGAATGCAATTAAAACATTACCTATTCAATACCGTTTAGGAAGAGTCAAAGGTATTTCTAAAAATATGCCTGAATTAGTTGATAAATATAAAGCTTATGCTAGTGAATATCAACAATTAAATGAATTTTTAAATAATGATATCGTTGCTTTGTTAACAGATATTGATGAAGCTTTATTCTACCGTAAATTAAAGGGTGTAAAAAAAGATATTGAACAATTAACACAGGAAATTAATTATTATGAAACACGTTCTAAAGAATTGCTAAAGAAAATAGAAGTGATTACTGAAATTGAAAATGTACAGCGTTTAGAAATTATAAAGGTAAAAGAAAAGTATCGTGCGACGAATGATACTTATGCAAGTGTACGTTTTAAAATAGAAGACTTTGTTCCTATTATTCCTCAAACTTTTGAAAATATTGATCAACGTTTTGTTGATTTAGAAAATGACATGAATAATCAAGATTTTGATTCAGCAAAGAAAAAGACGGCATCTATTAGTAAAGATATTGATTTATTAGATGCTAATTTACGGGATTTGCCTACTTATATTTCTATTGTTAGACAGTATTTTCCAAAACGTATTGAAGAATTGAAACGCATGATTGCAAACATGAAGGAACATGATTTTGCATTAGAAAGATTAAATACTTCAATTAGAATGAATAAAATTGAACAAGACTTAGAAAATGTAACGGCTGATATTAAGTCTTTAAAACTAGAAAATGTAGGTCAAACTATTGAAGTGATGACCGAAGACATGAATGAACTTAACAAAGATTTTGAAAAAGAAGAAGCTGCATATGAAGTATATGCACATAAAAGAAATGAATGTTATCAATTTGTGCAAAAGGTTGAACAAGGTTTAACAAAAGGAGTCAAATCGTTAAATTCTTTAAAGAAAAATTATATTTTAGATGATTATCCAATAACTGTCGAAGAAGATTATGATCAGTTTAAAGAAGTTTTAGATGAACTGGGTGAAGTAACACGTGTTATTGAAAGTAAAGATTTTTCCTATGCATCTATGATTGAACAACTTGACGCAATTCAAAAGAAAGCACAGCCTTTCTATGATTCATTATTAAAATATAATGAAATTGATGAATCATTAAAGATTCAAGAAAAAAGAGCAATGGATGAATTAGATAACATTAATATTGTTCTATTAGAAATTAAATCAGAAATTAAAAATAAACATTTACCAATGATTAGTGAATCGTATAAAGATTATATTGAAGATTCTTATCAAAAAGCAGATGCTATTTTGAATTTTATTAGAAAAAGACCTATTGATCTTGCGAGTTTGTCATCACAAGTGGATGCAGCAAGAGATGTGATTTATAAATTATATGATAATGTTCATAATTTAATTGTTACTGCTGAAATGGTAGAAGATGCTATTGTTTACGGTAATCGTTTTAGATCATCATTCCTTGAAGTCAATACAGAACTTACCAAAGCAGAACTATTATTTAGAAATGGTGAATATACTAAAGCTTTATCAACAGCAGTAGAAATTATTGAAAAGATCAAACCAGGATCTTATGAAATGTTAGTCAATAAAAATAGTCCTAAAACAAGTGAATAGGACTATTTTTAACGCTTTTAGTCATATATCAACAATGATGGAATAAAATAGATAAGGAGGCTAAAATGATATATTTAGATTATGCAGCAACAACACCTTTAAACGATGAGGTTTTGAATACTTATTATCAATTATTGCAAAAATATTTTTATAATGCTGATAGTATTTATCATAAAGGAATTGAAGTTAATCGCTTAATGGAAAAATCTAGAGATTTAATTGCTTCAATGTTTCGTGTAAAAAATAATGAAATTATATTTACGAGTTGTGGTAGTGAAGCCAATACAATGGCTATAAAAGGGATTGCTTTTCAATATCAAAATCGAGGTAAACATATAATTACAAGCGCAATTGAGCATTCATCGGTCTATGAATGCTGTAAACAATTGGAATCGGTTTTTGGCTTTGATGTCACATACTTACCAGTTGATCAAACTGGACATATTTCAATTCAAGATTTAAAGGAGAGTATTCGTGATGATACAATACTCGTATCAATTATGGCTATTAATAATGAAGTTGGAGCGATTCAACCTATTGAACAAATTAAAGAAGTTTTAAAAGATCATGAATTGATTAAATTACATGTAGATATGGTTCAGGCTTTAGGAAAAATGCCAATTGATTTAAAAGGCATAGATTGTGCATCTTTTTCGGCTCATAAAATTAATGGGTTGAAGGGAAGTGGTATATTATATAAAAATGAACATACAAGTTTAGTATCACTTATTAATGGGGGACAACAAGAATTCTCATTACGAGGGGGAACAAGTAATGCTTGTACAAATATTGTTCTTGCTAAAACATTAAGGCTGGCATTGGAAAATCAAAAAGAACATTTAGAAAAAGTGGAACATCTAAATCACTATTTAAGAGATATTTTAAATGATATTGATGACGTTGTTATTAATAGTGGTGGAATATGTTCACCAGCTATTATTAATTTTTCTTGTATTGGTTATAAACCGGAAGTAATTTTACATGATTTAGAATCGAAAGATATTTATATTTCAACACGTAGTGCATGTAGTTCTAAAACAAGCGATGTATCTAGAGTCATGAAGGCTCTTCACATTGATCAAGAACGTGCTAAAAGTGCTTTAAGAGTGAGTATAAGTTATTTGACAAATGAAGAAGACCTTGATAAATTTGGATATTGTTTACAAGAAACGTTAAAGAACATTAAGAAACAGAGGTAAGAAATGGAAGCAAATTATATATTAGTTCGTTTTGGTGAACTGACAACAAAAGGGAAAAATAGAAAACTATTTACGCGAAAATTATTGAAAAATACACAAGAGATTTTATCTGATTTTAAAAAATTAAAGTATGATTTGCAATACGACCGTATGTATATTTTATTGAATGGTGAAAATCATCTTGATGTAAATGAAAAGTTAAAAACTGTTTTTGGAATTCATTCTTTTTCTAATGCTTTTAAATTTGAGAAGGATTTAAATGTTGTTAAAGATGCCATTGTTCAATTGGTTAATGAAGATAATAAAACAACATTTAAAATTAATACAAAGAGAAGTGATAAATCTTTTCCTGGTAAATCTCAAGATATTAATCGTGAAATTGCAGGACATTTATTTCATCATGCAAATCGTCAATTAAAGGTCGATGTTCATCATCCTGAAATGTTAATTACAGTTGAAATTAGACATGATGCAATCTATGTTATGACTGATGTGATTAAAGGTGCTGGAGGCTATCCGGTTGGTATTGGTGGAAAAGCACTGTTAATGTTATCTGGAGGTATTGATTCACCTGTTGCTGGATATTTAACATTAAAACGTGGAGTTGATATTGAATGTATTCATTTTGCGGCACCACCTTATACAAATGAATTTGCCCGTGAAAAAATGCTTGATTTAGTTGACCAGTTAAGACAGTATACACATGGAAAAATAACAGTTCATATTGTTAACTTTACCAAGTTACAATTAGCTGTTTATGATCATTGTGATGAAAGTTATGCGATGACTGTAATGAGACGTATGATGTATCGTATTGGTGAAAAAGTGGCTTTAAAAAATCATTGTTTGGCTTTGGTAAATGGTGAAAGCATTGGTCAGGTAGCTTCACAAACATTAAACAGTATGCAAGTTATTAATGAAGTGATTAAGTTACCGGTATTACGTCCAGTTTTATGTTTGGATAAATTAGAGATTATTGATATCGCTAATAAAATTAATACGTATGATATTTCTATTCGTCCACATGAAGATTGTTGTACGATTTTTACGCCTAAAGCGCCAGCTACTAAACCTAAATCATATAAAGCTGAAGCTTTTGAAGCTACTTTTGATTATGAATCATTAGTTGATGAGTGTGTAGATACAGTGGAAACAGTTGTTATTGATAATCAATATAAAAATAATGAATTAATTTTTTAAAAAATGCATAGTTTTTGAATTCTGACACAAAATAGTTGTGTCAGGAGGTGATACACATGACACAAAACAGTAAAAGTAATCGTTTAGTTGTACCGGGAGCTCAAAATGCCATTGATCAAATGAAGTATGAAATTGCTAACGAATTTGGTGTTAATTTAGGTCCTGATACAACTGCTAGAGCGAATGGATCTGTTGGTGGTGAAATCACTAAAAGATTAGTTCAAATGGGACAAGAACAAATGTCTCGATCATCTTATAACCAATCTAAATAACAAATAAAAAAGACAATGCTAATGAGTATTGTCTTTTTTTGTAATCGCTATCATTTTCTATTGTTTTTGTGTCTTGAATTTTGTACAATAGAATTATGATGTTAGGAGGAGTATTATGGGAAAAGTAATGGCAGTCAATGCAGGAAGTTCATCTTTAAAATTTCAATTGTTTAACATGCCAAGCGAAGAAGTGATTACTTCTGGTTTAGTAGAAAGAATTGGACTAGAAAAAGGAAATTTTGTTATTAAGGTTAATGGTGAAAAAATAAAAAAAGAATTACCAATTCCTGATCATCAAGTGGCTGTAGAATTATTATTAAAGGCATTAGTTGATTATCATATTGTTGAAAATTTAAATGAAATAGATGCTGTTGGTCATCGAATTGTTCATGGAGGTGAATACTTTGATGATTCAGTTGTTGTTGATGAAGATGTTGTAAAAAAAGTGGAAGAATTAGCTGAGTTAGCACCGCTTCATAATCCAGCACATATCATTGGTTATAACGCATTTAAAGAGGCGTTACCGGATGTAGGACATGTCTTTGTTTTTGATACTGCATTTCATCAAACATTAGATAAAGAAAGATATTTATATCCTTTACCATTAGAATACTATACTGATTTAAAGGTGCGTAAATACGGTGCGCATGGTACGAGTCATAAGTATTGTGCTCAACAAGTTATTCATATGCTAGGTGATCCTAAAGAATCAAGAATTATCATCTGCCATTTAGGAAATGGAGCAAGTATTTCAGCTGTTTTAGATGGTAAATGTATTGATACTTCAATGGGATTTACACCTTTAGCTGGATTGATGATGGGAACGCGTTGTGGGGATGTTGATCCATCTATTATGCCTTATCTATGTAAGAAGTTGAATAAAACACCAGATGAAGTTTTAGAAATTTATAATAAAAAATCAGGTATGTTAGGTGTTTCTGGTATTTCATCTGATTCACGTGATATTGAAAATGCATTATTTAAAGAAGGGGATGAAAGAGCCTTATTAACTGGGTTGTTATATGCTCGCATTGTTTCTAAGTATATTGGTCAATATTATGCTGAGTTAGGTGGCTGTGATGCGATTGTCTTTACAGCGGGTGTTGGTGAAAATGCTGCTTATTTAAGACGTATTATCATCGATAACGTGTCTCGTGCTTTTGGGGTATTCTTAGATGAAGAATTAAATAATACACGTAGTGATGAAAATCGTGTTATTTCGCATCAATACTCACAAATTAAAGTTATGGTTATTCCTACTAATGAAGAAGTTATGATAGCAAGAGATACAGTAAGATTATTGAATTTAGAATAATAAAAATGAAAAGATGAATGACGTGGCTTGATACTATTGTGATTCATCTTTTTTATTGTATAATTATTTATAATTAAATTCTTAAGCGAGGAAATTATTTTATGAAGTATAAAAAGGAATTAATCATCACTTTTTTTATAGCAATACTTATTTTGTTTTTAAAATATATTAATGTATTTCAAATAGAAAATGGATTAGCAAAACCGTCAGTTCTTTTTTTGATGGTTGTCATTTTTAGTTTTTTTACGATAAAAATTCAAAGAAATATAGATATAAGTTTTAAAACTCATCAACTTTACTATCAAAATTTAAATATTCTTAAATATATTTCATCAATTTTAATTATTATTCTTCACCTAAGACCATTTGCTCATTTCTCTAATGAATTGGATTTAGCTTTTAATAATATTGTTACGCGTATATGTGTACCTATTTTTTTTGTTATCACAGGCTACTTTGTCGCTAAAAAAGAAAAAGAGAATCCTTGTTATATTGATTTATATATAAAGAAAACAATTCCTTTATATTTATTTTGGAGTCTTATGTATGTGCCTGTTATGATTGCTTCGATTGTGCCATATTTGTCCCAAATCAATGACTATTTAGGCGGTCTTCATATTTCTATGTTATGGTCAGTTGTTTTGATTGTGTTATTATTGCCCGTTGTGGTCATTGTTGTTCTTTGTTATTCAGGGGTTTATTATCATTTATGGTATTTTCCAGCAATTATTTTATCTTTGATAGTTTTAAAAAAATGGAAAAAGAAATTCAATATTCATAGTTTATTATTGATATCATTTTTGTTGTTGCTTTTTGGGGCAACGGAGACATATTATGGAGTATTACCGATATCAATTAAAGAAGTAGTATCCCATTATTATCATATCTTTTTTACTACACGAAACTTTTTATTTTTTGGTTTATTTTATGTTGTATTAGGGTACAAGATATCATTAAAAGAACATGCTTATTCAAATTATTGTTTTCTTAAATTAATTATTTCTTTTTTCTTTTTAATATTTGAAGCAATATTATTACATGATACGAAAAGATTAGATAGTAATATTTTATTATCATGTATTCCTGTTACTTATTATTTATTCGTATGTACAATCTATATACAAAATAAATCTCATCTTTCATTTTCATTTGGACAATATTCAAAGTATTACTATTTAATTCATCCAATGGTTATTTTTGGCATATCATTACAGTTTAAAAGAATTTATAATCAGCCTTTTTTATACATTATCATTGTATTATTGATTAGACACATGATTTCAAAAATGATAATTGAATTAAAGAAACATGTTTTTTGGTAGGAATAAAAGAGATTTTAATGAGTTATTTATGATATAATCGCACTATAATAGTGTTGAATAATGTGAAAGGAAAATAAAAATGATTAAAGAAATAATTGAAAAAATAAAAGAATATCAAGAGATTGTTATTTATCGACATGTTAATCCTGATTATGATGCTTTTGGCAGTCAGTTTGGAATGTATGATTTGATTAAATCAAATTTTAATGATAAAAAAATATATTTAGCTGGAGATTTTTCAAGTGATTTAGTAAGTAAATTTAGATTTGATGTTGACCAAAAATTACCTGATTTTAATCAGTCGGTTTTAGGAATTGTATTGGATACTGCAAATCATGAAAGAATTGATGGTGAAAGTTATCAACAATGTCAAGAACTTATCAAAATTGATCATCATATTGTTGTTGATCAATATGGAATTATTAATTTTGAAGATCCACAAGCCAGTTCATGTAGTCAATTAGTAGGCTTAATGTTGCAAGAACAATATCACTTAAATATAAGTAAACTAGGAGCACGTGCTATCTATATGGGAATAATTGGTGATACAAATCGTTTTATGTATAACAGTACAAGTGACGAAACATTTAATGTAGCATCATTATTAATGACTAAAGGGATTAATATTGAAGAAATTTATAATGCGATGTATTTAAAGAATGCAAAAGATATTGAAATTAATCGTTTTATTTATAATCATCAAGTTGTTGATGGTCGTATTTCTTATTATGTTTTAAAAGATGAAGATTTAAAAGAGTTAGATATTCCTCGTTCTAGGGGTTCTGATTTTGTTAATATTTTTTCGGGATACAAAGAATATTTAGTATGGATGGCCATTACTGAAAATGTAGAAGATCACAATTGGCGTGTGAGTATTCGTTCTCGAGGTGTTAAAATTAATGAAATTGCGAATAAGTATCATGGTGGGGGTCATGCTTTTGCTAGTGGAGCAACGTTGCAATCATTGGATGAATTACAAAGTTTAATTGCTGATTTAAAGGAGGCTATACATGAAACAGAAAATTTATGATTTCTTCCATTCTTTCAAAAATAATTCATTTCAATCAATAAAGCATCAGCCAAGTTCTAAAGCTTTACTTAAATCATGCTTAATAATGATAATTATTATTGGCATAAGTGAATATTTAATGTTAGTACCACTTAATCTAAAATCACCAGTATTTATTATTTATATAGTATGTAATTTAATGATATTTGGAACATTATATTCATTTTTACAAATGAAATTTAATAAAATATCTAAATATTGTTTTGTTTTGGCGGGGTTGTTTATAGTTTATCTAGGTGTTGGAACTCTTTATAGCCAACCATACTTTCATGCTAAAAGTTATCAAACACAATTAACACTTAATAAAAAAGCTGATTTTTACAAAGATAATAAAACTATTTCTTATCAATCAATTCCAGTTGTTGATCGTGAAAGTGCTATTAAATTAGGTGATCGTAAAATGGGTCAAATGGTGGACTATGTTTCACAATTTGATGTTGATGAATCATATGATCAAATTAATTATCAGAATAAACCCGTTAGAGTTACACCGTTAGAATATAGTGATTTAATTAAATGGTTTACAAATCGAAAAGAAGGTTTACCGGGATATATATCAGTTGATATGGTTTCTCAAGAATCTAAAGTTATTAAACTTAAAGAAGGTATGAAATATTCTAAGTCTGATCATTTTTCCCGTAAAATAGAAAGACATTTAAGAAAAAATTATCCTACAAAAATGTTTGATGAATTAGCATTTGAAATTGATGAGCAAGGTACACCATATTGGATTGCACCTGTATATGATTATCAGATTGGTCCTTTTGGTGGAAAAGATATTGTTGGCGCTGTTTTAGTTAATGCAGTTAATGGAAAACATCAATACTATAATATTGATAAGATACCAAACTGGGTCGATCGTGTTTATCCAGCTAAGTTGATTATTAATCAATTAGAAAACTATGGTAAATATGGTAAAGGATATCTTAATACTTTACTTTCTCAAAAGGGTGTATTACAACCAACAGATGGTTATAATTATTTGGCATTAAATGATGATGTTTATTTATATACAGGATTAACATCAGTTTCTAAAGATGCAAGTAATGTCGGATTTGCTTTAATTAATTTAAGAACTAAAGAAGGAAAATATTATAATATATCAGGAGCTGAAGAATACTCAGCCATGTCTTCGGCAGAAGGAAAAGTACAAAATCTACACTATGATGCTACTTTCCCAATTCTTATTAATGCGGGTGGAGAACCAACATACTTTTTATCTTTAAAAGATAGTTCTAACTTGGTTAAACAGTACGCATTTGTTAGTGTTAAAAACTATCAAATTGTAGCAACAGGAAGCACTGTTGCAGAAGCAGAAAAAGCATATTATGCAACACTTGGAGATAATGGCAAAACACATACAAAAACTAAGAAAGTTAAACTCACAGGAACAGTAAGCCAAATTACAGCAGCAGTAAAAGAAGGAAATAGTTATTATTATTTCAAATTAGAAGGTAGTGATACGGTTTATATTGCACCAATAAGTATTTCAGATCACTTGCCTCTATTACAAAGTGGACAACAAGTTACTATTCATTTTCTTGATACTTCTTCCTCATCACAAGTTGTAAGTGAAATCGAATATCAATAAGGCAGATGGTTATATCTGCCTTTTTTACGTTGAGGAGTTAGTATATTCATTTTAAATAAATTATGCTATAATCTTATACATGAATCGAGGTGTAATTTATGAAACCAAAAGTCATAGTTGTAGATGATGAAAAAGATATTAGAGAGTTAATTAAATTTTATTTAAATAAAGAAGGATATGATGTCATTGAAGCTGGTGATGGTGAAGAAGCATTAGATATTTTAGAATCAGAGTATATAGACTTAGCTATTATTGATGTCATGATGCCTAAAATGGATGGCTTTGAGTTAGTTGAAAATTTAAAAGAATTTAAAGATATTCCTTGTATTATGTTAACTGCAAAAGCAGAAAGTAAAGATAAATTGAGAGGATTTTCAGTAGGAGTTGATGATTACGTAGTAAAACCATTTGATCCAAATGAATTAATGGCACGTGTTCGTGCTATTATGAAACGATATGAAATTAATACTTCAAATGTAATTCAATTAGGTGAAGTTGCTTTTGATGGTGATAAATACGAAATACGTTATCATGATGAAATCATTCATTTGCCTTTAAAACAGTTTGAACTTGTTTTTGAACTCGCTAAACATCCGGATCAGATTTTTTCTCGTGAGCAATTAATCGAAAAAATATGGGGAATGGATTATGATGGTTTTGATCGTACTGTGGATGTTCATATCAAAAGAATTAGGGAAAATATTGGTCATTTACCAGGATTTAGTGTTGTTACAGTGCGAGGGCTAGGCTATAAAATAGAGGTTGATCGATGAAATCGATTTATGCAAAACTTATTTTTGGTTTTTTAGTAACAATTGTTTTTTCTTTTTCGGTAACAGGATATATAGCAGTAAGAAGCAATTACAGCCAAATAGAATCAAACGTACAAGAAGAATTAGAATCAACAGGTGATTTTGTATGTGGTTTAATTGAAAATGTTCCTGATGATAAGATTGATCATACATTACAAGAATATGCCTTATCTTCAGAAAATACGGTTGTTTGTTATTCAATGGACAACGGTTATCATGTTTATGGTAAAAAAAGCAATGCTGTTTCAAAAGAAAAAATAGCTGAATATTTTTTGAAAGATAATAATGATGAAAAGGTTTATGTTAACAAGCACAATATTCTTTCTTATGGTCATTTGAGACATATTAAAGACAAAGATTATTATATTTTTGTTCAAAAAGATATGAGCCGTGATAAAAATTCTTTTATTAGTTCTGCTGTTTTAATTTTAGGATGTATTTTCTTATCAGGAAGTGTTGTTTTTTTGGCAGTGGCAGATATTATCGTTAAACCTATTACAAGACTGACTAAAGCTACAAAAGAATTATCAAAAGGTAATTATAATGTAAGAGTAGATTGTGTTGGAACAGATGAATTATCTCGTTTAAATCAAGGATTTAATCAAATGGCACAACAACTTGCCAAACAAGATGAAACAAGGCAAAAGTTTATTTCAGATGTTTCCCATGAGTTTCAAACACCACTTACTTCAATACAAGGGTTTGCTAACATTTTAAAAGAAGAAGATTTGCCAAAAGAACAAAGAGAAAAATATTTAGATATTATATTATTTAATAGTAAACGACTTTCAACATTAGCTAAAAATATGCTACAATTGACACTGCTTGATAGAGAAGAAATTACTTTAGAAATGACTACATTTTCACTAGTAGATCAAATAAATCGTGTTATTTCTTTACAAGAGTCTCAAGCAAACCAAAAAGATATTGAGATAGTATTTGAAAAACCTAAAAAAGATATATTTATTGTAGGTGATGAACTAAGATTAGAGCAGGTATGGACTAATATATTGTCAAATGCAATCAAATATACAAATCAAAATGGTTTAATTACAATTATGATTAAAAAGACATCTAAAGAAGTTGAACTTACTTTTGAAGATACAGGTATTGGAATGAGTAAAGAAGTTATTTCTCATATTTTTGAAAGATTTTATCGTGAAGATAAGGCACGCAGTGTTGATGGTAATGGACTAGGCTTAGCGATAGTTAAATCTATTGTAGATTTACATCATGGTCAAATTGATGTTCTATCAACGGTCGATGTTGGAACAACTTTTATTGTAAAATTACCAATAGAAAAAGAATCTTTAAAAGAAAGATTATCATTTAATAAATCTTAAAAGAAAGGTTAAAATATGTATTTAAAAAGAATAGAATTGCATGGCTTTAAGTCGTTTGCAGATAAAGTCAATGTTGAGTTTCAACCTGGTATTACAGGAATTGTAGGACCTAATGGTTGTGGAAAATCAAATATTTCTGATGCAGTACGTTGGGTCTTAGGTGAGCAATCTGTAAAATCTTTACGTGGAAGCAATATGGCTGACGTCATTTTTGCTGGTTCAGAAGATCGTCGTGCGCAAAATGTTGCTGAGGTTACACTGGTTTTTGATAATACTGATCGTACTATGAAGTATGATTATAATGAAGTTGAAATTACAAGACGATTATATCGTCAAGGAAATGAAGCTGAATACTATATTAATAAGCAGCAATGTCGTTTAAAAGATATTACTGAACTTATTATGGATACAGGATTAGGGCGTGATTCTTTATCTATCATTTCTCAAGGAAATATTTCTCATTTTGCAGATAACAAGCCAGAAGATCGTCGTGCTATTTTTGAAGAAGCGGCTGGTGTATCTAAGTACAAAAAGAGAAAACTAGAGTCAATTAGAAAATTAGAGAGAACACAAGATAACTTAGAAAGAATTGCGGATATTGTTTATGAATTAGAAAAGCAAGTGAATCCTTTAAAAAGGCAAAAGGAAAAAGCTGAAAAATATTTAGATTTAAAAGAAAAACTTAAATCAGTTGAAGTGAATGTTTTAGTTAAAGAAATACATGATACAAAAATTGTACTTGATGAATTAAGTGGTATTATTAAAGAACTTAATGAAAAACAAGCATCTTTAGATGCTGATATTTTATTAAAACAAAATGCTAATGATGAAATAAAAAAAGAAATGTATGATTTAGATCGTCACATTGATCAATTACAAGAACAAGTTTATACAGCGATGTCTGATGTGTCACGATTAGAAATGGCAAAAGTTGAAATTGATCAAAAGCGTAAATATGTTTTAGAAAATACAAATAATGAAGATATTGCACTAAAACTAAGTCATTTAAAAGAAATGATATCTGAAGCTATTGAAGAGTATAATGATCGTATTGATCGTTTCCAACAAACAGAAAAAGATTTGAATCAAATGCGAAATGATCAAGATGAAATGCAACGGACAATGTCATCTTTAAAAGATGAGATTACACGTTTAACTTCTTCAATTCAAAGAGATAAATCAAGAAAAGATATTTTACAAGAACAAATAGAAAGTCGATCTAATTATCATGCCGGAGTAAAAGCAATTATGGATTTAGCTCATTCTAATCCTGGAATTGTAGGTGTTTTTGGTGATTTATTAGAATATGATGAAAAGTATGATCTTGCTATTAGTGTGGCTCTTGGAGGAGCTATGCAGTTTGTGGTTACTCAAGATGATATTCAAGCACGTAAAGCTATTAAATTTTTACGTGATAATCGTGCTGGACGAGCTACTTTTTTACCAGTTTCAATCATGGAACCACGAACTTTACGTCAAGAACATCATCTGATTTGCCAAAATAGTGACGGATATCTCGGTGTTTTAAGTGATTATGTTACAAGTGAAAAGCAAATCGATAATGTTATTTTAAATCAACTTGGAAATGTTATTCTTGCTGATACTTTACAGCATGCAAGTGCTATATCTAAAGCCACTTTTACACGTTATAAAGTGGTAACATTAGATGGCGATATTATCAATGTTGGTGGTTCATTAACAGGTGGTTCGCTCAATCGAAAAAATCATTCTGCTATGGCACAAAAAAGAGAACTTGAACAATTAACTGTTGATATTAAAAATGAAGAGATGAAAATGATTGAAAAAAGGGATTTATTACATAAACTAGAAAATAAATCACGAGATATTTCTCAATCTTTATTACAAAAACAAATGTCTTATGCAAAATTGGAAGTTGTAATTCAAAATAAAAAAGAAGAAATCACTCTTGCCAAAGGAGAATATGAAACATTATCTCAACAAAAGACAGAATTTGAAGATTTTTCTTCTGGAAAAACCAATAATAATTTAATTAACGAATTGAATAATGCGGTTAAGAAAAAAGAAGATCTTGATGAACAGTTACGTTCTTCAAGAGCAATTCGAATGAATTATACAAATCAAAATGAACAATTAGATGTTGAATTAAGAAATTTAAGAAAAGAAAAAGACGGTATTCAGGCTAAGTTAAACGAAAAAGCAATTCTTGCAGCGACTAAAGAAAGAGATTTAAATAATTATTTAAATCGTTTAAATGAAGACTATTCGATGACTTATGAATTTGCTTTAGAAACTTATCATGAAGAAATAGATATTGAAAATGCAAAATATCAAGTTGCCACATTAAGAAATGAAATTCATGCTTTAGGACATGTTAATGTAGATGCGATTGAAGAATATAAAGAAGTATCTTCACGTTACGAATCAATGAATACACAACGACTTGATTTGATTGCTGCTCAAGATAAGATTCTTAAGGCCATTAATGAAATGGATGAAATTATGATTGAACGTTTTTCAACAACATTTGAAAAAATCAATTATGAATTTAATCATGTGTTTAGATCGTTATTTGGCGGTGGTCATGCTGAAATCAAATATACTGATCCTGATAATATTTTAGAAACAGGAATAGATATAGATGTTCAACCTCCAGGAAAAGCAGTTCAAAATATTACTTTGTTTTCTGGAGGAGAAAAAGCGTTAATTGCAATTTCATGTTTATTTGCGATACTTCGTGTTAAACCAGTACCAATGTGTATTTTAGATGAAGTAGAAGCAGCGTTGGATATTGCCAATGTGGAAAGATTTGCTAAATATTTAAGAGAATTTTCTACGCAAACGCAATTCATTGTTGTTACTCATCGTGAAGGAACAATGGAAGAATGCGATCTTTTGTATGGGGCAACAATGCAACAAAAAGGGGTCACTAAGTTGGTAAGTGTTAAACTTGAAGAAGCAATAGGCCTTTCTGATAATCAGGCATAAAGGAGGATAGAAAATGGGATTTTTTAAGCAAGTTAAAGAAAAATTAGTTGGTAAATCAGCAAAACAAAATGAAAAATATGTGGCCGGATTAGATAAATCGAATACAACTTTGTCTGATCGTATCAACGAACTAGCAGCTCGTTTTAGAGAAATTAATGATGAGTATTTTGAAGAATTAGAAAATATTTTAATTATGGCTGATGTTGGCGTTTCAATGGTCATCAAAATTGTCGATGAAATTAAAACGGAAGTGAGATTACAAAATATTACTGATCCTCGTTTAATTAATGATATTATTGTTGATAAAATGTTTGTGATTTATGCAAACGAAAGCGTCATGTCTACTAAGATTAATTACGCTAGTGAAGGATTTACTGTTATTTTGATGGTTGGTGTTAATGGCGCTGGTAAAACAACAACAATCGGAAAACTAGCACATCGTATTAGCCAAGAAGGAAAAAAAGTTATTGTGGCTGCGGGAGATACATTTCGTGCAGGTGCAATCGATCAACTTGATGTATGGGCAAAACGCGTTGGTGTAGATATTGTTAAAGGTAAAGAGGGTGGTGATCCTTCAGCAGTTGTTTTTGATGCTTTAAAACAAGCACAAGAATCACAGGCAGATGTTTTGATTTGTGACACTGCTGGTCGCCTTCAAAATAAAGTGAATTTAATGAACGAATTAGAAAAGATGAATCGTATTATTAAAAGAGTTGTTCCTGATGGTCCACAGGAAACATTATTAGTAGTTGATGCAACAACAGGACAAAATGGTATTTCGCAAGCTGTCGAGTTTTCAAAAATCACTGATATTACAGGAATTGTTTTGACTAAGATGGATGGAACAGCCAAAGGTGGAATTGTTTTATCTATTAAAGATCAATTAAATATACCCGTTAAATTTGTGGGCTTGGGAGAACAGGTTGATGATTTACAAGAATTTGATCTTGAACAATATATTTATGGTTTATGTAAGAATTTGGTTGAGGGTCAATAATGGAAGATTTATTAGAGAAAAAGCAACATATCAATTTATTGATGGATTGTTATGAAAATTTGTTAACGGATAAGCAAAGAGAGTATTTACATCTTTATTATGATGATGATTTATCCTTATCTGAAATTGCATTAATGAAAGATGTAAGTCGAAATGCAATTTATGACAATATTAAAAAAGCAATTCACTCTTTAGAAAAATATGAAGAAAAATTACAATTATTAAAAAAACATCAGGAAAGATTGAAATTAATTAACCAATTAGAAGAAGAAATTCAGTCAGATCATCAAAATATTGAGGATCATTTAAAGATGTTAAGAGAAATATAGGAGGATTATATGGCATTTGATTCATTATCTGAAAGATTGCAAAGTACTTTAAAGAAAGTATCTGGGCAAGGTCAGTTAACAGAAAAAAACATGGAAGAAATGCTAACTGAAATTAGGTTAGCCTTATTGGAAGCAGACGTAAATTATCAAGTTGTTAAAGACTTTATCGCAACGACAAAAGAGAAAGCGATAGGTGCTGATGTAGTAGGTTCATTAAACCCAGGACAAGTTTTAGTAAAAATCGTTCATGATGAATTAGTTGAATTGTTAGGTGGTAGTGTTAGTGAGGTTTCTTTTGATAAATCACCAACAGTAATCATGATGGTAGGTTTACAAGGTTCTGGTAAAACAACTACTTCAGGGAAGATTGCTAAATTAATTACAAAAAAATATGGAAAAAACCCATTACTTGTTGCAGCTGATATTTATCGTCCTGCTGCAGTTGATCAGTTAGTTACATTAGGAAAACAATTAGAAGTACCTGTTTATGAAAAAGGAACAAGTCAAAGTGCAGAGTCGATTGTTGAAGAAGCATTGGCTTATGCAAAAGAAAATCATCATGATGTTATTATTATTGATACAGCTGGACGTTTACACATTGATGAACCATTAATGCAAGAACTAGCAAATATCAAATCGATTGCGAATCCTGATGAAATCTTATTGGTTGTCGATTCCTTAACTGGACAAGATATCGTTAATGTAGCACAATCATTTAATGACAAATTAGCTATTACTGGTGCGGTGCTTACGAAATTAGATGGGGACTCACGTGGTGGTGGTGCCTTATCAATTCGTCACATTACAAATGTACCTATAAAATTTATTGGTACTGGTGAAAAATTAGATGCTATTGATTTATTCTATCCAGATCGTATGGCTGATCGTATTTTAGGAATGGGAGATGTTGTTTCTTTAGTTGAAAAAGTACAAGATGTTTATGATGAAAAAGAAACAATGAAAGCATTTAATCGTATGCAATCAGGACAATTCGGTTTAGATGATATGTTGGCACAAATGCAACAGTTAAGAAAGTTAGGACCATTATCCGGAATTTTAAAAATGATCCCTGGAATGCCTAAAATGCCAAATATTAATGATGAGGACTCAGAAAAGAAATTAAAAGAAACTGAATCTATTATTTTCTCAATGACAAAAGAGGAAAGAAGAGACCCAAGTATTATTTCTTTATCTAGAAAACAAAGAATTGCTGCTGGATGTGGTAAAGATTTACAGGCAGTAAATCGTTTACTAAAACAATTTGATCAATCTAAACAAATGATGAAAAAAATGTCAGGTTTAGATCCTAATACAGGAATGCCTATGCCTGGACGTGGTGGTAATCATTTTGTAGGAAATGCAAATCGTAAAAAAGTCCGTCATAAAAAAAGAAAGAAAAAATAAAGGTGTTAAGTAAAAATACTTGACACCTTTTCTTTAGTATGTTAAATTAACCATGTTAATTAGAAATTATAGGAGGAAATATAAATGGCAGTTAAATTAAGAATGATTAGAATGGGAGCTAAAAAAGCACCTTTCTATAGAATCGTAGCAGCTGATTCAAGAGCACCAAGAGATGGTAGATTTATCGAATTATTAGGAACATATGATCCTACTAAAAACCCAGCTCAAGTTACTTTAAAAGAAGAAAACATTTTAAAATGGTTAAACACTGGAGCTCAACCATCTGATACTGTTAGAAACTTATTATCTAAAGAAGGTATCATGAAAAAATTTGCTGAATCTAAATCAGGAAAATAATTATGGATTACGCAAAAATATTAAAAGATATTGCAATTGAATTGGTAGAAGACAAAGAACATCTAGAAGTTCGACAAATGCCTTCATTAGATGAAAACGTTGTGGTTTTACATGTATTCTCTGCAAAGAGTGACATTGCAAAACTTATTGGACGTAAAGGTGTTATGGCAAATTCGATGCGTCAGTTCATGTCTGTTGCAGGACGTTTATCTGATAAAAAATTAGATATTAAGTTCGAATCTTATGAATAGATGTGCTTGGCACATCTATTTTTTTGGAGGAATGAGAATGTTAAAGATAGGTAAAATTTTAGGAACACACGGATTAAAAGGTGAATTAAAAATTAGATCATATAGTGATTTTTCTGATCAACGATTTGTTGTAGGGAATGTTATTTATATTGATCAAAACCCTTTCGTTATTCAAACAGTAAGAATGCATAAAGGAAACTATTTAGTGAGCTTTAAAGATATGCAAGATATCAATTTGGTTGAAAAATATATAGGATTATTTGTATATGGTTCAAAAGATGATATCAAATTAGATGAAGGTGAGTATTTCTATGAGGATTTAATTGGATGCGATGTTTACAATTATCAAAATTATCTTGGAAAAGTTATTGAAATATCTAATAATGGGGCCCATGATATTTTAGTTATAAAAACAAATGAGAAAAAAGTGTCTATTCCTTATGTTGATGCATTTATTAAAAATGAGGACATTGATAATCAACGTATTGATGTTGAGTTAATTAAGGGGTTTGTTGATGAAGATTGATATACTCACACTTTTTCCTGAAATGTTTACTGGATTTTTAAATACATCAATTATCAAAAGAGCAATAGATAAGAACCTTGTTGAAATTAACCTTCATAATTTTAGAGAGTTTACACTTGATAAACATAAACATGTTGATGATTATCCTTATGGCGGAGGACAAGGGATGGTGTTAATGTGTCAGCCAATTGTTGATTGTTTAAAAACAATTGTTGATGATGATAGCTTTGTTATTTTAATGTCGCCTCAAGGTACGACTTTAAATCATGGTGTAGCCCAAAAATTATCGACATTTAAACATCTTGTTATTATTTGTGGTCATTATGAAGGGTTTGATGAAAGAGTAAGAGATTATGTGGATTTAGAGTTATCAATAGGAGATTATGTTTTAACGGGTGGTGAATTATCGAGTATGGTAGTGAGTGATGCTATTATTCGTTTACTTGATGGTGCTATTCGTCAAGAAAGTCACGATGATGATTCTTTTGCTGCTGGCTTATTAGAATATCCACAATATACGCGTCCTTTTAGTTATGATGGCAATGATGTTCCAGAAGTGTTGCTTTCGGGTCATCACGAAAATATCCGTAAGTGGCGTAAATATCAATCATTGAAGAAAACATATATTAAAAGACCAGATTTGCTAGAAAATTATGAATTTAATGAAGAAGAATTAAAAATGCTGGCAGAAATAAAAGAAAAACATTGATTTATTATTTAATAATGGTATAATGTACAAGTCGCAAGACTGCAAATGTTCCGCTGGTTAATCGAATGAACATCTAAGACTATTAATGAAGAAAGAGGAGAATGAAGATGAATTTACAATTAGTTGAAGAAATTACAAAAAAACAATTAAAATCTGATATCCCTAATTTCAAAGCTGGAGATACTTTAAAAGTATATGTAAAAATTAAAGAAGGTAATAAATACCGTATTCAGTTATTTGAAGGGGTTTGTATCGCTAAGAAAGGTCAAGGAATTGCTGAAACTTTTACAGTTAGAAAAATTTCTTACCAAGTTGGTGTAGAAAGAACTTTCCCAGTTCATTCACCAATTATTGATCGTATCGAAGTTGTTAAAGTTGGTAAAGTACGTAGAGCAAAATTACATTACTTACGTGGTTTATCTGGAAAAGCTGCAAGAATTAAAGAAATTAGAAAATAAGAAATGGGAAACCATTTCTTTTTTTCTTTCTTTGACAAATAAAAAAGAGTATAATCTTATTACATGAATAAGAGGAAATAATATGAAGAAAATATCGCAGTGGATTAAAATAATTATTGAACTATTAGCAATGGTTTTAGCTATGGTTGTAACTTTTCAATATTTGTTGTTGCCAATTAAAGTAGAAGGAAGTTCAATGTATCCCACATTGAGTGATCAAGATATTGCTTTAGTATCAATGGTTAATTTAAACAAAAAAAACATTAAGCGTTTTGATGTTGTTGTTTTAAATTGTGAAGTATTGGATAAAAAGATTATCAAAAGAGTAATAGGTTTACCGGGTGAAACAATTGTTTATAAAAACGATAAACTTTATATTAATGGTGAGTTTTATGAAGAAAATTACTTGAATAAAAAGTATGTTGAACAAGCCAAAAAAGAAAGTCATGCTGAACAGTTTACAAACGATTTTTCAATTACTTTAAAAGATAATGAATTTTTTGTCTTAGGTGATAATCGTTTGCATTCAGCTGATTCAAGAACTTTAGGTACTTTTCATTTTAAAGATATTTTAGGAAAAAGAGGATTAGTTTTATATCCTTTTAATCATATGAAATGGATGGATTAAAGATGGCACAAATACAATGGTTTCCTGGTCATATGGCTAAGGCAAAAAGAGAAATAAATGATAAAATAAAATTAATTGATATTGTTATTGAACTTGTGGATGCAAGGGCTCCTTACGCATCAAAAAATCCAATGTTCGATGGAATTATCAACCAAAAACCCCGTTTAATAGTAATGACAAAGAAAGATCTCGCTGACCCTTTGATGAGTCAACAATGGTTGGATTTTTATCAAGCAAAGGGCTATTATGCAATGCTTGTTAATTTAAAAAACTTTAATGAATATCAACAAATCATTTCTATGTGTAAAGATATTTTAAAAGAAAAAATGGAGCGCGAACGCAAAAAAGGTTTAAAACCAAGAGCAATGAGAGCAATGGTTTTAGGTATTCCTAATGTTGGTAAATCTACATTTATTAACCGTTTAGCTAAAAGAAAAGCAACAGTGACGGGTAATAAGCCAGGGGTAACTAAAGCACAACAAATTATTAAGGTTGATAAAGATTTTGAATTATTTGATACACCAGGAGTACTATGGCCAAAATTTGAAAGTGAAGAAGTAGCAAGAAATATCGCATTAATTGGATCAATTAAGCAACAAATTTTACCTTTAGATGATTTGTTTATTTATGCTGTAAAATATATTGTTAATCATTATCCTGGAGCTTTTGAAGACCGTTATCAAATAGAAATTGATTTAGACGGGGATTGGGTTGAAAAGTGTTTTGATGATATTGCTAATAATCGTAAAATCAAACCAATACGAGGACAAACGGATTATGATCGTGTGATTGAACTAGTTTTTAAAGATATTTTCGACGGTGCAGTCGCTCGTATCACTTGGGAGACGCCATATGATTGATCATTTGAAATTTGAAAACGAGTACTATCAAAAGGGTTATCAGTATATTATCGGTCTTGACGAAGCGGGAAGAGGTCCTATGGCTGGTGAATTAGTTGTTGCTGGTGTTATTTTTCCAAAAGGTTATTATGATGAAAGGATTAACGATTCAAAGCAACTGAGTGAAAAGAAACGATCTTTGCTTTATGATGAAATTATTAAAAATGCACTTGCTTATCATATTGAAATCATTTCTGTTGAAGATGTGGATGAATTGAATGTTTATCGTGCCAGTCAACTGGGAATGGAAAAATGCGTAGAAGCATTAAAACGTGATGGGCTCTTTGCTTTAACTGATGCCATGCCACTACACGATATTGAACATCTAGCAATTATTAAGGGAGATGCTCTTTCAATGTCAATTGGAGCAGCTAGTATTTTAGCTAAAGTAACGCGAGATCGTTTAATGATAGCACATAGTAAAACTTATCCTCAATATGGTTTTGAAAAGCATAAAGGATATGTAACTAAATACCACAAAGAAGCCTTGGCTCAATACGGACCATGTCCTATTCATCGTAAAAGTTTTAAGCCAGTACGAGCGGTATTACAAAAACAATTATCTTTAGACATATAAAGCTAGTTTTTCTAGCTTTTTGGGTAACCAAATAATTTAGGGGGAAAGCCAAATTATTTAGGGGACAACTTTAGGG